>Ga0209652_1000028_pt1 | contig 121271 bp, 104 predicted proteins | sample SaaInl74LU_5_DNA_FD_184641 | JGI IMG/M metagenome (GOLD analysis project Ga0209652, IMG submission 184641) | Marine microbial communities from expanding oxygen minimum zones in the Saanich Inlet - ESP_74LU_5_DNA (SPAdes) (version 2) | ecosystem: Environmental > Aquatic > Marine > Intertidal...
AGTAAATAAAACTAAGATTACAACTTTCCAAACGCGTATTAGCCTAGCTTTAAACTCATAAAATTGCTATTAAACCCCTCGTGTTTGGACATTTATAAAGAAAAATGCGTAATGAAAATGCGACCCCCGTGGGGTCGAATCCTTTTTCCTACATCATTCATTTATAAAAATTACATACTGATAAGAATGCATACTGTTCGCCGTCACCCGCCTATCGGTGGGGAGTATTATTCTAACACAATAGCATCCATCAAGGCTGATTCATTAGGGTAGAGCAATGCACTATCGATAACCAAATAATGCACTAGCATACGTCCATCTGCAAACCGATAGACCTCCGCTTTCAGGTTTCCTTGAGCAAAGAGTTTTTCAAGGTCTTTTTGCCGCTCACCTTTGTACTTGTCTATTCCTTTTTGGATGTGCTCTTTTTTGACTTTGACCACCATAGGTCAAAAGTACGATGTACACGATAAGAAAAGTATCTATTTGAGAATGATTTCATCCACCTACCTTTGTCTTATGCAATTAATCACATCTCACATCTGTATGGTAAAAGACATCGGCATACACGGTAACTTATTTGGCGGTATTATGATGGCTTGGATAGATGAGGCCGCAAGTGCTATGGCTGTAAGCGTATGTCATACGCCTAATATGGTTACCGTAAAAGTAGATGAGCTAATCTTTAAGAAGAAGGTAAAAGAGGGGTTTGTAATCAGGATATACGGCGAGGTAGAGCATATGGGGAACACCTCAGTAACTTTCAAAATAGAGGCTCGCAAGGTAAGTGTGTACACCGGAGAAGAGGACGTAGTAGTAACAACCAATACCACCTTTGTGCGTATAGACGAAGAAGGAAAACCGACACCTATTCCTACTATCGTAAAAGAGCGATATAAATAAATGCTCAGGATGCTCTAGCCCATCTGAGTTAATTGCATTAATTTCTTCTGAGATTTCCAAGCTTTTACTTCTTTTTCGCGAGCACAAGCCGCAGATTTGTCCGGCATAGCTTTTGGACAAGAACGATCAGGAACGATAATTAGTAGCAATAAACCAATGAATACCAATAATACGGGAACAGCTAAGCCAACCGCATACAATGTATTGCTGATAAGTGATAATGATATAGGAATGCTTAATAGCGAGTTGACTTTTCCCTATGAAGTCTCAAAAAAACTGTCAGTAAATGCGGGAGCTACGTTTCTATTCACAGAGTATACTACAAACAATAAAATTGCCTACAACTCAGATAATGATCGTTTTAGATATAAATCATTGATGGGTTTGATAGGCATCAACTATAAACCATTTAATAATTAAGTAAAAAATGAAAAATATAAAAATAACACTAGCTCTCGGGCTAATGACCATAGCTGCAATTGCTGCTACCACTTGGAAACCAACAACTGGATCCGTAAAGTTTTACATTAAAAACACAGGTATAACTGTAGATGGTGAATTTTCGGGCATTACAGCTTCCATTAAGTTTGATGAGAACGATCTTGCTAATTCGAGCATATTTGCCTCGGTAAAAGCATCAACTGTAAATACAGGTATAGATAAGCGTGACGAACATCTGCGAAAAGCGGAGTACTTTGACGTCGCAAATTATCCAAAAATTACGCTAAAGTCTACATCTATCGTCAAAGTAGAAAAAGGCTATGTGGGTACTTTTGATGTGACTATTAAGGGTAAGAAAAAATCGCTAAAAATGCCATTTACCTTTGACAATAAAGGTGAGACTGGAACATTCTCCGGCACATTGAAATTAGACCGGTTAGATTTTGGTGTGGGTGAAAGCAGCTTTATACTCAGTGATGATGTGAAGGTAAAAATCATACTAAACGTGAAGAACTAAAGAAATTTCCAAAACATATAGAAGTGAAAAGGCAACCCGAAAAGGTTGCCTTTTATATTTTTTAACGGTGCTAGTGAGTTTTATTCTTCGAATAGTTCTACCTTCTTAGTTTGAGTAACTAGGTCGGTAAACTTGCCTTTATATTTGGTAGCTCGTACGATGTGATTGTCTATCCAATGATAGTTACCACCACGTGGTTTTCCGTACAGCACCCCGTGATACTTGAATCCGTGCTTATCAAGCCACTTCTCTGTTACCTCTTTATGCTCCACCGTACGTGATGTAAAAAATGTAACAATATGTCCGTGATCATACCAACGGTTTAATGTTTCTAAGGCATCAGGAAAAGGAAGGCAAGTTTCCATTCTTTCTGGTTCTTCGTTGGGCACATCTTCTGTTACAGTACCATCTATATCAATGAGATAGTTTTTTATTTCATCAGGCAGTTGTGGGCTGATGAGGTTTCCATCTTTGTCAAATAGTTCGTTAAGCTTGTGTTGATCGGCCATAATATCTTACGAAATTACTTCAGCCTCTTCAATTTTCGACTCATTTCTGAATCTTTCTAGTTCACTAGTGATTCTTTTGTATGCAAAAACAAGTATTGCCGTATCATCTGCAAGACCAAATGGGCCAAATACCGCCTCAGGAATAATATCTAGCGGACTGAGCACATAGAATAAACTAGCAAGGGCAATAAGGATGTTTCTTTTCTTGAACCGGAAGTTTCCCGAAAAGGCAGCTTTAGCCATTTTACCCATATCCGAGATATCCTCTGTCCAGCTTGTAGTGGTATGGTCTGTCTTTTTAGCACTGAATACTCCCTTCAGTAAAGCTATGGTTCCAAGTAATTTCTTCATATCGTTTGTAGTTTTAAATTAATATTGTCGCTACCTTGGCAACACCCAATAACAAACAAAAAGCGTACCTACAACTCCATTTGGCTGTTTTTCTCTTTGGATTTACCGCTATTCTCGGTAAACTGATAACGCTAGAACAGACTGCATTAGTTTGGAATAGGCTATGGATAGCCGTATTAGGGCTCATTTTTATACCTGGAGTGTTAGCCGGTATTCGAAACATTAGCAAGACAAATTTTATAAAGTTTGCTGGCATCGGAATTTTAGTGGCATTACACTGGCTTACATTTTATGGGAGTATAAAAGTGGGTAACAGTGCATCGGTCACGCTAGCTTGTTTGGCGACATCGTCTTTATTTACTTCTATACTTGAACCGCTCATCACCAAATCTAAGTTTCAGTGGATCGAACTGCTTCTTGGGTTATTGGTTATCGTAGGTATTTATTTTTTGAGCGGAGTGGGAGAGACGTATTATTGGGCTATTGTTATTGGTGTTGTTTCTGCTTTTCTTGCATCACTTTTTTCTACGTTGAATAAAAAATACATCTCGGGTCAAAATACCCTATCGGTAAGCACCATCGAACTAGCGTCTGGATTTTTATTCATATCTGTCTGTTATCCGGTGTTGCAATATGTATTGCCCCAGCCACAGTGGTTTCCCGAGGGTGATGATTGGTGGTGGCTAATTGTACTCGGTTTGTTGTGTACTAGTTTAGCATTCGCTTTGTCTCTTGATGCTCTAAAGGTCATTTCGGCATTTATATCCAATCTAAGTATAAACCTAGAGCCCGTATATGGTATTCTCTTAGCTATTTGGTTGCTCAATGAGGACAAGGATCTCAATTTTGATTTTTATTTTGGGACTACTATTATTTTGGGAGCAGTGTTATTGCATCCCATTCTGACCAAACTACTGAATAATAAAACCAAAGGTTTATGAGAGTTGTTTGAAATTTATACCCTTATGTTAATCTCTATATTTAGATCTTTTTTATGTGTATGTCTTTTATTAAGGTGCTGTGTATTTGCCCAAGGGCAAAATCTTCAAAGTTCAGGTAAAGAGTTTTGGTTTGGCTATATGCAAAGCCTAAGTCAGGGTATCAATGGTACGCCTGAATATGCGATTCAGTTATTTGCCATAGCAGGTGCTACAGATGTGACATTAGAAGTACCGGGGCGGAATTATTCATTTACATTTTCACTCAAGGCTAATGAGATCAAGAAGCTCACGCTGCCATCATTTAATTTCGAGCCTAGTGGTTCTGGAGTAATTTCCGATTTAGCTATTCATATTCAAACTACCTTACCAATAGAAGTAGTGGCTATTCACAACAGAATATTTTTCTCCGCTACTACGCGTCTTTTTCCTTACAAGAGTTTGGGTTTAAATCACGTGATTATTGCGGCTGAAGATGCCATGGATGCTTCCCCTTCCGCCTTACTTGTTGTCGCCACAGCAGATAATACAGAGGTGAATGTATGTCAATCTCCGTGTGGAACAAAAGGTGAGTTTAGTTTTATACTCAACAGAGGCCAAACGTATCAATTTCAGTCGATAGACGATCTTACGGGTACAATAGTCAATGGGGACAAACCAATTGCTGTGTTTTCGGGTGCTCGGCAAGCAGCACTTCGCGACGGAGACGATAGTCATATCTATATGGCAATGCCTCCAACCACTTTTGCCGACACGTTGTATGCCATCGTGCCCGACCTTGGTGTTGCGAGTAGAACGTATATTATTTTACTCGCATCAGAAGATGGAACCCAGATAGATGTAGGTGCAAATGCAGTGAAACTCAACCAAAATGAATCTATAGAAGTGGCTGTTAGCACACCTCTTATGGTGAGAAGCAATAAGCCCATTTTCAGTGCACAATATCACGTAGGTAGTGGTATACGTGGCAAAGATGGACCAGCTATGATTATCAATCAGCCGGTAAGCTCCATGGTGAATAAAAGTGGGTTCAGGACCAAAAAGGATGTAGCATTTACGATACTCACTCACGCCATAACCTTTATCACCAAAGAACCATCTAGTGTGATAATGAATAGTGTCGTTGTTGATGGTTTTAAACCAATACCCGACAGTGATCTATTTTATCTGAGTACCTCTTTGCAAGGTGGGTCTTATTTGTTATCGTCTACGTCAGGAGTATTAGGTCAGGTTTACGGCTCAACAGCAGCTGAATATTACTCTTTCTCCTTGGGTTACAATGATACCGCCAAAGTTTTTCCTCCATTCTATACATATAGTGAATCTTGTAATAGTTGGGCGATAGTACCAAGTGTGAATAATGGCAATTTTGGGTTGGTAAATACATCGACCGCCTTTGTTGGAACAAAGGTAGATGTCATAAGCTCAGATGGCAGGTTAGTCTATCGCGATTTGAATATCGAGGAGCTAAATACTCAGTTTACGCTAAAACTCGCCGCGGGATTGTACTACCTTAGGTTAAATGCATGCGGCTCGATACGAAAGTTTATAGTGGTAAACCAATAGTATAAAACAACTTCACGTCTTACCTTTGCCGTAATGGCAAAAAGACATCTTATCACTTGTGCACTTCCGTATGCTAATGGCCCAATTCATATTGGTCATCTGGCTGGATGTTTCTTACCCTCTGATATTTACAACCGACACTTACGCATGCAAGGTAAGGAGGTGCTTTTTGTATGTGGTACGGATGAACATGGTGTGCCCATTACACTAAAGGCTAAAAACGAGGGCAAAACACCACAACAAGTGGTAGATGAAAATCACACGATAATAGCCACTGGACTCAAAGATTTTGGAATCAACTTTGACACGTTCAGTCGCACGACTAACGCGTTGCATCACGCCACTGCAGACGCATTTTTCAAGAATTTGTATGACAAAGGAGTCTTTGTAGAGGAGGTGACCGAGCAACTGTATGATGCCGAAGCCAACCAGTTTTTGGCAGATAAGTATATCATAGGAACCTGCCCAGGCTGTGGGAATGAAAATGCAACGGCTGACCCGTGTGAAAAGTGTAACAGAAATAACTCACCGCAAGACCTGCTTAATCCTAAATCTGCATTAACAGGAAATAATCCCGTACTGAAAGAAACCAAAAATTGGTACCTTCCTTTAGATAAGATTCAACAAGAATTTTTAAATGAGTGGGTAGCGAGTAAAAAGGATGAATGGAAATCAAATGTATATGGACAATGCAATAGCTGGCTACAAGAAGGTCTGAAACCTCGTGCTATGACTAGAGACCTTGATTGGGGTGTGAAAGTTCCTGTAGAGGGAGCTGATGGCAAAGTAATGTACGTATGGTTTGACGCCCCTATAGGCTACATTACTGCTACCAAAGAGGCCACAGATGATTGGGCTAAATGGTGGCAAGATCCCGAAACAGAAATGACACATTTCTTAGGAAAGGACAATATTGTTTTTCATACGATAATATTCCCGGCGATGTTGCACGCTCACGGTGATTACAACTTGCCTACTCACGTGCCTGCCAATGAGTTTTTGAATCTGGAAGGAGACAAAATATCAACGAGTAGAAATCACGCCATATGGTTACACGAGTATATCAATGACTTACCCAACAAAACGGATGAGCTCCGCTATGTACTTACCGCTATATTGCCAGAGACCAAAGATGCAGATTTCACATGGGCAGATTACCAAGCTAAAGTAAATAATGAGCTAGTGGCCATCCTAGGCAACTTTGTGAATAGAGTAGTGGTACTCACTAACAAATATTATGAGGGCAAGGTGCCAAATGGCACGATGAATACTTCATTGCCTGATGTTACGGACAAATTAAAAGCAGCATTGGACCAATTCAATCAGCGACAGGGACTTGAGGCATTTATGGAAATAGCCCGTAATGGTAATAAATATTTACAGGATACAGAACCATGGAAACTCATCAAAGATGAGACTAATGCTCAAGCGGTAGCTGATTGTCTATTTACGTGTATTCAGATAGTGAAGCAAATAGGAGAATATTCACAGATATTTTTACCAGAAACGGCTATCAAAGTACTTCAGTTATTAAACCTTAGTAGCTATCAAGATCCAATCGCAGAAGGACATGTGATTAATAAGCCTGTTTTGCTTTTTGAGAAAATAGAAGATGAGCTGATTGCCGCACAAGTTGCTAAGCTAGTAAAGCCTATTAAAAAGGCGACAATTGCTGATTCCTCCGAAATAGCAACGGCAGACCTGCCCGAAGTAAAACCAACGATACAATACGAGGATTTCGTAAAGCTGGACATTCGCGTAGGAACGATTGTGGCGGCTACCAAGGTAAAAAAGGCCGACCGTCTATTGAATATTACACTCGATATTGGGTCAGAAAAACGTACAGTAGTTAGTGGTATTGCTGAACATTTTTCTCCAGAAGAAATTGTAGGTAAACAAGTAACTTACTTAGCCAATTTAGCTCCGCGTAAGCTCAAAGGAATAGAAAGCAGTGGAATGATACTCATGGCTGAGGATGCTGATGGCAAGCTCAAGTTTGTAGCTCCGGGAGATGCCACTGCCGCAGGAAGTATCATAGCCTAACGGGTTTGCATAAATGAAAAAATCCGACACATCGCTGTATCGGATTTTCTTCAAACTCTTATCTACTCTTGTTTTTATTTCAACTTTCGAGCTACTTCTACTTCTCTGAACCCTTCTATTAAGTCAAACTCTTGTAAGTCGTTGTAATTGCGTATTTGGATACCACACTCATAGCCTTTGGCTACTTCTTTTACGTCGTCTTTGAAACGTTTTAGTGCTTCTATTTCACCCGAGTATACTACCACACCCTCCCGTATGATACGCACTTTGTTGTCGCGGTACATCTTACCTTCGGTTTGCATACAACCTGCTACTGTGCCCACCTTAGTGATTTTGAATACCTCACGTACTTCGGCAGTACCCGTAACCTCTTCTTTGAGGTCTGGAGCAAGCATACCTTCCATAGCAGCTTTAATCTCCTCTATAGCTTGGTATATTATACTATATTGTTTTATTTCTACACCTTCGGAGTCAGCAAGCTTGCGAGCACTTGGCATAGGTCTTACTTGGAAACCTATTACAATGGCATCCGAAGCTTTCGCGAGAAGTACATCATTATCCGTAATAGGTCCTACCGATTTCTGAATGATTTTCACTTCTATTTCCTCAGTGGATAATCTCAGTAACGAGTCAGAAAGTGCTTCACTACTACCATCCACATCTGCTTTTATGATCAACTTAAGCTCTTGGAAGTTACCGATAGCAAGTCGCTTACCGATCGTATCTAGCGTAAGCATAGATGTAGTTCGTATAGACTGCTCACGTTGTAATTGCTCACGTTTGTTAGCAATATCTTTCGCTTGTGATTCGTCAGAAAGTACTTGGAAAGTTTCACCTGCTGCGGGAGCCGCTGAGAATCCAAGAATGGATACTGGCGAAGCTGGTCCGGCCTCTTTCATAGGCTTGCCACGCTCGTTGAACATTGCTTTCACTCTTGCATAGTGTTGTCCTGCTACAAGTGCGTCACCTATTTTCAAGGTTCCTTCACTTACCAGCATAGATGCAACTACACCTCTACCTTTCTCTATTTTAGCCTCGAGTACTGCACCTTTAGCATTTTTATTAGGATTTGCTTTGAGTTCAAGTAGCTCTGCTTCTAGCGATACTTTTTCTAGTAATTCCTCTATGTTAATTCCTTGCTTAGCTGATATCTCTTGACACTGGAACTTACCTCCCCATTCCTCTACGAGTATATTCATAGCAGAAAGTGACTCACGTACACGGTCGGGGTTAGCTCCTTCTTTGTCTATCTTGTTTATAGCAAATACGATAGGTACATCTGCCGCTTGAGCATGGCTGATAGCCTCTTTGGTTTGTGGCATCACCACATCATCTGCCGCTATTACAATAATCGCAATATCAGTAACCTGTGCACCCCTTGCACGCATCGCGGTAAACGCCTCGTGACCTGGAGTATCGATAAAGGTCATTTTATCACCACTCTTTAGCTGCACTTCGTATGATGCAACGTGTTGTGTTATACCTCCAGCTTCACCAGCTATTACGTTTGCATTACGAATATGGTCGAGTAATGAAGTCTTACCGTGGTCTACGTGACCCATTACAGTAACGATTGGATGACGTGGAAGTAAATCTTCTTCGCTATCATCATCTTCGTCTATCTCAATTGTTTCGTCAGCATCTACAAAGTTTATTTCGTAGTCAAACTCTTCAGCTACAATTTGTATCGTTTCAGCATCCAGACGTTGGTTGATAGATACCATTAGCCCAAGAGAGAAACACGCACCGATAATTTCGTTCACGCTCACATCCATCATATTAGCAAGGTCATTTGCCGTTACAAACTCAGTAACGTCTAATATCTTACTTTCTACAATATCTTGAAGTTGTTTTTCTTCCCACTTCTTTTTGTGCTCTTGTCTTCTAAATTTACGAGCTTTTTGTCTCACCTTACCACCATGAGATGGTGCTTGCTTTCCTGCCTGCATACGGGCAAGTGTTTTCTTTATTTTATCCTGAATTTCTTTTTCAGAAACTTCAGTTTTTTCACCGGGTTTAACTCCAGGTCTACCTGAGTTACGCTCGTTACGTAGTTTCTCAGCAGTCACCTTCTCGCCGTGTATACGCTTCCGTTTTTTCTTCGGTTCGCTTTCTTTCTTGGCACGTTTTATTGGCGGCTTAATAGTAATTTTACCTAAGACGGTAGTTCCTTCCAGTTTTTTATACTCCGTATTTACATTTTCAGGTACTTCTTCTTCCTTAAGTTTTGAGACCTCAGGTTTTGGTGCTGCTTCTGTCTTTGACTTTTCTTCTTTCTTGGCGGGCGTGGCTTTCGAAGGCTTCTTTTTGGGAGCAGGTTTATCTATGTTAATCTTACCTATTACAGTAAGGTTACCGGTGTCTTTATCGTCTGCTTGTAATATTGCGGGTTTGTTATCCGCTGGCTCTTCGGTTGGTTTTTTTTCGGCTTTTTCTTCCTCAGGTTCAGGAGGTTCAGTGGCCACAGGTTCCTCCTTAGCTGGAGCAGGAGCTTCTTCCTTCTCGGTTTTAGTGCCAAGTGAGTTATCCTTGATGAAGATAGTTGGCTCTGGTTTGAACTCAGGTTTGAACTCAGGTTTGGGAGGTTCAGGCATTTTAGTTTCCTTGATTTCCTGTGTTTTTACATCCTTACGAATGTTGATTTCGAGTTGCTGCGATTCTTCCTTTGCCTGCTTATCTTTTTTATAAAAACCAAGCAATTCTCGATACATGGCACTATCAAGCTTCGCAGTGATTTTTGCCTCCACGTCAAAACCTTTTTCGTTCAGATGTTCTACGATAGTTTTCCAACTTACATTGAACTCTGTTGCAACTTTATTTATTCGGTATGTTTTTTTATTGTCAGCCATGTATTGCTAAGCAGCATTCGAAGATAATACTTTATGTGTTTAAAGCGATATTATTCAAATTCTGCCTGTAGTATTTTCTTGATTTCTTCTATTGTTTCTTGTTCTAGTTCCGTACGTGATATGAGGTCTTCATTGCTCATATCAAGCACACTTTTTGCCGTGTCTAGACCTATGTTTTTCAACTCGTCTATGATCCACGTATCTATTTCGTCTGTAAATTCGTCTAACACTACATCTACGTTCTCTTCCTCGCTGGTCTCTCGATATACGTCAATGTTGTATCCCACTAATCTGCCAGCAAGTTTTATATTGTGCCCTCCCTTACCTATCGCGAGAGATACTTGGTCTGCAGGAAGGAATACGTGTGCTTTGCCTTCTTCTTCATTAATATTAATAGATGAGACCTTTGCTGGACTAATACTACGTTGTATCAGCAATTGAAGGTTTGAGGTGAAGTTAATTACGTCAATATTTTCATTTTTCAGCTCACGCACTATGCCGTGTATACGGCTACCTTTCATACCTACACAAGCTCCCACAGGATCTACTCTGTCATCATAGCTTTCTACAGCTACTTTAGCTCGTTCTCCTGGTTCACGTACTATTTTCTTAACGGTAATAAGTCCGTCTAAGATTTCTGGTACTTCTAACTCAAACAAACGCTCCAAGAACTCAGGTGCTGTTCTAGAAAGAATAACCTTAGGATTAGAGTTATACATTTCTACACGTAATACTACTGCCCTTACCGAGTCTCCTTTTTTGAAGAAATCTCTTGGTATCATTTCACGCTTAGGCAAGATGAGCTCATTACCCTCATCATCGAGTATCATGATTTCGTTTTTCCAAATCTGATAAACTTCTCCTGTAATAATTTCACCAGAACGATCCTTGTATAATTTATAGAATTCGTCTTTTTCTAGCTCAAGTACTTTACTCAATAGTGTTTGACGTGCAGTAAGTATAGTTCGTCTACCAAAGGAAGCCATATCAATTTCTTCAATAGCTTCTTCACCTATTTCGTAATCTTCTTCAAGTTTGCGAGCGTCTTCTATATTGATTTCTTTATTAGCGTCCTCTACCTCACCCATATCCACAATCTCACGATTACGATATATCTCGAGGTCACCATTATCGGTATTTACAATAACATCAAAGTTATCGTCTGAGCCATATTTACGACGTATCATGGTTCTGAAAACATCTTCCAAAACTCTCATCATAGTTGCTCTGTCTATGTTTTTGAATTCTTTGAATTCCGAGAAAGATTCTACTAGTTGCAAGCTCATTTCTTTTTTCGTTTAAAGGATATTATTACAATGCTATTTTTTATGTCATCAAACGCTATGGTTCGCTGTTCTTTTTCTTTTTTAGATAATACAATCTCTACATCTATCGTTGCCTCTGCCACATTTAGTAGTTCACCTTTTAAGGTTTCTTCGGTGTGTAGTTCTATCTCTAACTCTCTGCCTATGTGCTGATTATATTGTCTTATGTCTAGCAGAGGTTGGTCTACCCCTGGAGATGATATTTCGTACCTAAAAGGTGTTTCCTCCTCATACTCCTCATCAAGCAAGCGGGATACTTTACGACTCAATCTAGCACAGGTTTGGATTCCAACACCTTGCATACCATCAATGAAGAATCTCAAATCAGATCCGCTTTCGTTGCTCTTGATGTTTACCAAAAAGCAGTTGGTGGCTGATAGTTCTTCCTCTATAATTTGCGTTATGAAATGTCTTACGTCCAAAATTTTAGCTAAGAAAAAAGGGGTCTTTGACCCCTTTTATTTGTTATTATCTTGCCGCAAATGTAGGTGTTTTGTTCATATCTCACAACTTGTTCATACAACACTCAAGGTAAAATACTATTTTTGACTTCTACAAATCTTAATAATAGTCAATTGATAAAACTTAGTACCTTCTTCAAAACAATTGCATTAGCAGCTGTGTCTATACTTTTTATGGCGAATAGTGGCGGTAGTCCGGGAAACAGAAGTGGTTCTGCCACGGATGGCGAAAAAACCTGTTCCACACAAGGGGGGTGTCATTCTAATGCTAGTCAACCCATATTGTCTCAGGACCTGATTTCTACGGATATACCAGTAGAAGGCTATGTGCCAGGAACCAATTATCAAATTACGCTTAACCCTACGAGTGAAGGTGCAGGCCGATGGGGTTTTGAAATGATGGTGCAAGATGCTAATGAGGCAGCCGTAGGTGAATTTACATCTAATGGCGATGGGAATATTATAAGCGGTAATGCTACACGCATCACACACAAATTTGCAAGTGGCGGCGGTGGAGACACTAAGACATGGGTACTCGACTGGAAAGCACCTGCATCTGGAAGTGGTGATCTTCAGATTTTTGTTTCTGTACTGGCAGCAAATGGCAACGGCAAAACGGGTGGGGACAAATTGATAATTGATACACTTGCTATCGCTGAGAATGAAAAAGCCTCTCTTCAAGATTTGCTGAATCAAGAGATTGTTCTATATCCAAACCCTGTGGTAAATGTATTACATATCAAAGGTTTCAAGGTGTCAAACGCACAGATTCTGATAATAGACGCTACAGGCAAGAAAGTAATAGAACAACCTTACACGGAAACTATCGAAGTACAAGAACTACCTAAGGGTAATTATATTTTTAAACTGGTTGCCGAACAGGCGGTGCTTACCAAGACCTTTGTAAAGTATTAAGATTCTCTTCAATTCAGCTTATTTACGCTTTTCTAAATACGTAGATAAGTGAGCTCGATTTATCAAGCTGGATAAGTGACACTAGGTATGACCATAGTGCTTTGAGCATGGTTATAGGCAAAAATGTAAAGGAATCCTTATAGCTGGCACTTACCATAGCGTTAAAAAATGGGTCGAGCGGCAGTCTGTATTTTCGCTCAAGTACAAAACCTCTGTGACGTGCAAATTGCTCAATGGTATGTGGTGTGAAGTGCCAAAGGTGCCGAGGCGTATCATAAGCAGCCCAATGCTCTTTGTAAATGTCAGCATCCGCACTGTTGCTATTAGGCAATGCGAGTATAAGTTTGCCTTTGTTATTTAATGATTTTGCAAAAAGGTCAAAGTATTCTTCGTACGTATATACATGTTCGAATACGTGCCAAAGCGATATTAAGTCATAGTCATTACCCAGCTTTTTATCCAAAAAATCTTGCGGAACATTCGCCTTAATACTGAATTTATCGAAACATAAATCACGAGCTTTTTCACTTATTTCAACACCGGTTACGTCATAACCATTCTGCATCATATGATTTAGGAAATAACCAGACCCAGAGCCTATATCCAATACTTTTTTACCTTCCACACGCTTTTTGATAATGTGTAGCTTGTAGCGAAGCATAAGCTCTCTAGCCTTATGATACACACTGTATATCAGCCCTTTGTTAGTATCGCTATGTTCCACATACTCTTCGCTATTGTAGTATGGGCCAACGTTTACTTCTGTAGGAGCATTACTGGTAAACTTAAAGTTACACGCGGTGCACCTATGTATGTCAAACAACTCTTTAGATACCAACCAATCGGGCACTTTCTTGAATAGTTCAAACTCAGTATGATCACATACAGGACAGGTCGATATATCAAAATGATTACTCAAAATACGATAGCTTTTATGCTATGCAAATAACCATCTTATTGGCTCCTTCGACAAATGTACCGAGTAAAAATAATTTTAAAGCGGACTTATTTGATGTTGTAATCGTCTACAGATTCTAGCTATCTGTCGAGATTATGAACTAAATATTTATTTTCGCCGATAGTTAAGAAATAAGCACAAAAACAACAGTATGAATAATTTTAACAAGATAAATACCATCTTCGGGTGGGTGGCATTCCTAATCGCCTTAGCAGTATATGTGCTCACACTTGAGCAGTCTGTAAGTCTTTGGGATTGTGGTGAGTTCATTTCGGCATCTTATAGATTGCAAGTAGTGCATCCTCCAGGGGCTCCATTGTTCTTGATGTTGGGTAGAATATTTACCCTCTTCGCTCAAGAAGGAACCAATGAGGTAGCTATAGCAGTAAATATGTTGAGTGCTGTTGCGAGTGCTGCTACAGTGATGTTCACTTTTTGGATAACTTCACACTTTGCTAAAAAAATATTAAAAGTAGACCTGAATGCTAAAACGGTAGAATTGGGTGATGCCATTGCTATACTTGGTGCGGGACTAGTTGCTGGATTAGCAGTTACCTTTATGGATACATTTTGGTTTAGTGCTGTAGAGGCAGAGGTTTACGCAGGTTCATCTTGCTTTATGGCTTTAGCTTTTTGGGCTATACTGAAATGGGAAAAGGTGAAAGATGAGCCACGCTCAGACAGATGGATTGTATTTATAGCTTATGTTGTAGGGCTAGGTATTGGTCTTCACCTTCTTAACATCTTGGTTGTTCCTGCTATTTTCTTGTATTACTTCGTAAATAAGTATGGTGCTTCGGCTGCCAATATTATGAAAGCAGCAGCTATTGGTTTTGGATCTATCGCTTTACTACAGTGGGGTATCATACCTAAAACACCAGCTGTTGCAGCTGCTTTTGACTTGGTATTCGTAAATAACTTTGGCCTTCCTTATAATACGGGAGTGTTATTCTTTATGTTCCTCATATTTGTGTTCATAGTTGTTGGATTGCGATACACCGCCCAAACCAATAAACCAGTTGCAAATCTTGTGATATTATGTTATGCATTCATTATGATTGGATTTAGCTCCTACTCAATGGTGGTTATACGATCGTCCGCTGAACCTGCGATTGATATGAATGACCCACAAGATGCTCAAAGCTTGTTGAGTTATATAAATCGTGAGCAATATGGGTCTCGTCCATTGGTATATGGTCCTTACTGGAATGCTAGATTAACCGCTATAGATGAGGGCAAGACTCAATACAGAAGAGGTGAAGAAGGTTATGAAGAAGTGGGAACTAAGCAAGAGCCTAAGTATGACGATCGTTTTTCTACTGTTTTACCTCGAATGGGCGACATGTCCGAAAAATCAAAATATTACCCGATATGGTGTGATATGGACGATATGTTTATGAAGGTAAGTAGGTTAGAACAACAAGTTGCGGCAGACCCTACCAATGCTGACCTTAGGCAACAACTAGAAGCCGCTCAAATGACAAAGCCTAAATTTAGTCATAACATGAAATTCATGTTCAGGTATCAGATGGGCTGGATGTACTGGAGATACTTTATGTGGAATTTCGTAGGGCGACAAAACGACCTGCAAAATGTAACAGGTAATAGCCAACAGGGTAATTGGATATCGGGTATAGACGGTTTTGACGAGTGGAGACTAAATGCTCCTATGGAAGTGCCAAGTGAAATGGCCTATAATAAAGGAAGAAACACTTACTACTTCTTACCTTTGATACTCGGATTACTAGGCATTTTTGTAATGTACAAGCGTAGTAAGATGGATTTTTACACGGTGCTGGTGATGTTCTTATTTACCGGTTTGCTCGTTGTAATTTATCTGAATCAGCCTCCTATGGAACCACGTGAACGTGATTACACCTTTGCAGGGTCTTTCCAGACCTTCTGTATATGGATAGGGCTAAGTGTTCTCTTCTTTGTAGATATTCTCCGCAACAAAGTAAGTAAAACAGCTGTTGCTACAGGTGCAACCATATTCGCCCTGTTTGCCGCACCGTATCTTATGGCCTCGCAAAACTGGGATGATCACGATAGATCGGATAGAGAACTTGCAATATCGTTTGCCAAGAATTACCTAAACAGTTGTGAGGAAAACGCCATACTATTTACTAATGGTGACAATGATACCTACCCGCTCTGGTACGCACAAAACGTGGAAGGTATACGTACAGATGTGCGTGTGATTAATCTTAGTTTACTTCCTACAGAGTGGTATAGTAGTGCACTCAGACGCAAAGTGTTTGACTCCGAACCACTGCCGCAAAGCATACCTGCCGAGAATCTGGTAGCAGGAAGAAGTGATTATGTTCGCTACTTTGATAGCAAGAAATTCCCTAAGAATCAATACTACCCGCTGGATCAGGTATTGAGTTATGCTACTACAGACGATAATAGTAAAAAGCAAAGAGCAAATTCCGGTGAATTGATCAATGTTTACCCGGTTAAAAACTTTAGGGTAGCCGTAGATAAGGAAGCAGTGATAGCTACTGGATACGTGCCTGCTAAAGATATAGCTCGTATTGTAGACCAAATGAAGTGGAATATTGGTCGTAACGGACTGAGCAAAGGAGATCTCGTAGTGCTTGATGTAATAGCTACTAATGCCAAGACCGGTTGGAAAAGACCTATTTACTGGACTACTACCACAGGTTCTTCGGTATATCTGAATTTAGATAAATACTTACGTCACAATGGATTGACCTACCAACTATTGCCCATAGAAGCAAACAGAAGTATGCGAGGAATGGATGATATGGACTTGCTTTACAAGCGACTTATGGTAGATTATGAGTGGGGTAATATGGATAAAGGTGAGTTGTACTTAGATGATAAAGCTCAACTTGTACCTCAAAATTTACGCTCTCTCTTCGTGCAAGTAGCAGATTATTACTCACGTAATGGGAAAATGGATACCGCGGTTGCCGTGCTAGATAAGTGTTATACCGTAATGCCAGAAAGTATATTGCCTATGCGATTGAACGTAAAAGCACTGAGTGCGGATATCTATTATCGTGCTGGACTTACCGAAAAAGCAGATGTCATTACCACAGAAATAGGCGACAGAGCTTATGAAATGGCAAATTATTATGGCAAGTTTGATGTAAAAGGAATTCAGAGTCTAGCTAGGGATAGGCAAGATAACCTGGATATACTAAGAAATGTAGGTGCGCTTACCCGTGAGTACAAGCGTGATGAGCTTAACAAAAAATATACGGATTTGTACGCTGAGGCGAGTAGAGTATACTAGTACAGTATGAGCAAAGAAGGTATCGTAATAGGTTTTCACGCGGTGGAAGACCTACTCAATAGTGGTGTCACTATTGGTAAAGTATACGTAAATAACCAAGCAGATAGAAAAAAGATAGGAGTGTTACGTCAACTGGCTAAGACCAATGACACTCCTTTCTCTATGGTCCCCATAGAAAAACTTAATCGCATAACGCGGGCAAATCATCAAGGAGTGGTTGCCATCAAGAGTCCTATAGAGTTTGTTCCATTAGAAGAAACAGTAACACGGATGTTTGAAGAGGGAAAACCTCCTAAGATATTGATATGTGATGGCGTACAAGATATACGCAACATAGGGGCAATATCACGCTCATGTTTGGCCTTTGGGGTGGATCTAATGATAGTAGGTGTAAAAGCCAATGCAGAGATAGGTGAAGGGGCAATAAAATCGTCTGCAGGAGCTTTGCTAAAGCTACCTGTAGCACGCGTAAGTAGCCTAAGTAATACATTGGAGTACCTCAAGAGTTGGGGGATAGCTCAGATAGCCGCTACCGAAAAAACGGAGAACGTCTTAAACCCAGAAACATTCAAACAAATGGAATCGTATGCTCTATGGATGGGTAATGAGGATAAAGGATTATCGAGAGAGCGACTCGCAGAAATGGACACCACAGTACGCATTGATATGCCAGGAAGTATAGACTCACTCAATGTGTCAGTAGCGGCAGGAGTGCTCTTATATCACATAAATAGCTTTTAATAAGACGTTTACGTTTTTTTTGCAAGTTATTTTTCTGATTGAAATAAAAAATTATTTTCGCAGCAAGATTAAGGTACACCATTTGTATTGTGCCAACTATCATTAATATTATAAAATTTTAACAAAATGTATTGGACTTTAGAACTTGCATCTTACTTAGATGACGCACCATGGCCGGCTACCAAGGATGAGCTAATTGATTTTGCCATACGTACAGGAGCCCCGCTAGAGGTCGTAGAAAATCTTCAGGAATTAGAAGATGATGGCGAGCCTTTCGAAACTATTGAAGAAATTTGGTCCGAGTATCCATCCACGGATGATTACTTTTTTAACCAAGACGAGCTATAACAATTTATTAATAAATCAGGATTTCACAAAGCCTCATTGCTACTGCAGTGGGGCTTTTAGTTTATATGATCCTGCTGTAACTAGGAGTTCATTTCCCTTTATCCATGGGTTCATAGATTTAAGGATGTGATAGTTAGTCCCAATAGCTTGAGCATATTCGGACAGATTAGCAATACTTTCGGTTACTTCTATGGTTTTAAATGCAGGTGATGCGTAGTAATCTTTATCAGCTATATGAAAACCATATAGGTTAGGGTTTGACATAATCTGCTTTAGGGCCAATATACGAAGCATATAACGCGAAGTTTCGGTGTTGAGATGCAAGTCATAGTAGTCAGTCACTTTCTGCTTGGCCATATCCCTATTGGTGGCTGCTCTTCCTTGGTTGTACGATGCTGCGGCTAATGACCAATTGCCAAAGTGGTCGTAGGCCTCCTTGAGGTATTGACAGGCAGCACGTGTGCTCTTTTCTAAATTCAACCTTTCATCTGCTTGGTCATTTACTCTTAGTCCATAGGATTTTGCCGTACGTGGCATAAACTGCCACACTCCTTTTGCTCCCACTGCAGAAGTAGCGTTTACCAGACCACTTTCAGCTACCGCTAGATACTTCAAGTCGTCAGGCAATCCATTCTCAGCAAGTATGGGTTCTATCACAGCAAATGCTCGCTTACTCCGTTTCAAGAGTAATACCATATTACTTTGCCAGTAGGTATTAGCTAATAGTTCGCGGTCAAGACGTTCCTTAACGCCATATTTATTGAGAGGAACTAGCTCACCGCCAAAAGTCATTTCATTAGGAATAGGAACAGGATAAATCTGTTGTCCTTTTTCCATAGTTGCTTGTTGCTCTTCGTTTTCGGATGCTTTTTGAGCAGTAAAGAGAAGGTATACGCTAAAGCAGGTGATAAGTAAAAGCGATAGATTTTTTATCATATTGAAGTGTTTTAAAAAAGCATCCCAATTTCGAGACTCAAATTACGTATGAATCCACCTGTGCCCGTAGGTGGTAATACATCGGTAAAGTTCACGCCATTATTAGCATCTAATAGTCCAAGTTTAGCACCTACTTGAAAACCAACGATGGGCCCTTGTGTAGAGTAGTAAGCAGCTAACCCTAAGTCTATTGGCCGCACACCAATATCATTTAAAAATGCTTTTTGTTGGGCACCTTTAAACATAGACGACAAAGCGAGGTAAGAAAGATATGGCCCTAAGGACACTTTCTTTTTTTCATCTATCTTATAACTTGGCATAGCGGCTACGTCCATATAAAAAAGAGCCACCTTAGAGTAACCTGTATCGCCGTTGCTAAATCTAGAACCTCTAAAACTGCCTACCAACTCGGTGTACATGCTCCATTTTTTTTGAGGGTTGATTTGGTAAAAAGCCCCGGCTGTATAGCCATATTTCGGCCTTGGATTCTGAAATTCGTCACCCAAAAGTGTAGACAGGTTAATACTCGTCTTAATTCCTAGCTTATTTCCCTTACTCGATTGAGCGTAACACGCACAACTCATAACTATGGTTAATATGACTAGTATCTTTCTCATTATATCTTTTTACCCTGAAGAGCTTTGCTTATCTGCTTGTCCATTACTTTTTCGGCAAACTGACGACTGTAACTATTAAGATCTTCTGTAGTTGAAACGATGGAATCTTTGTTTTTAACACTTATCGCATCTTTTATTTTTTCAATAAGCTGGTTTATGACCAATTTATTTTCATCATTCAATAAATCCTCGTTCTCTTTCACAAATTTATGGGTTGCATAGATAAGCTGTTCACCTTCGGTAGTCGCCTCCGCAATACCACGTCGGTCCATATCCTCTTGGGCATTTACAATGCTTGCTTCTAGCATTTGTTTTATCTGCATATCGCTCAGTCCATATTGCGGTTTCATTTGCACTTCTTGCTTTACACCGCTGCGTTTTTCCTCGGCACTTACCTGCAGAATACCATCAGCATTGAGCATAAAGGTCATCTCCACTTTAGGCAGTCCAGCCGGCATGGCCGGAATTCCGCTAAGCACAAACTCCCCGAGCTTACGATTATCCGCTACCATCTCCCGCTCTCCTTGATATACATTAACCGCCAAATTCACTTGACCATCTACGCTTGTAGTGTATTCTTTTTGGAGCTTTGTAGGGATTTTATTGTTGCGTGGTATCAATACATCCATAAGTCCCCCCAAAGTCTCAATGCCGAGCGATAAAGGTGTTACATCCAGCAGTAGCATATCTTTTCTATTGCCAGCCAATATATCTGCTTCTATAGCTGCTCCCATAGCAACCACCTCGTCTGGATTGAGTTCATCGTTTATGTGAGCTTGGCTGAAATATGTAGCTACGCTATTCTTGACTAGAGATGTGCGTGTACTTCCACCCACTAGGATTACTTCTTGTATAGCATTCACCTCTATTTCTGCATCTGATATGGCACTTTTACAGCTCACTATGGTTTTATCTATAAGTGGCTTAATGGCGTCATTTAGTTGCTCCACATTGAGTGATAAGTTTACCTCTACACCATTTAAGGCTATTGTTTTAGTGTAATTATCGTGATGAGATAGGTGTTTTTTTCCTTCTTCCGCAGTAAGCCTAAGTAATTGGTTTTCACTTGAACTTAAGTTATCAAGACTATGTTCCTCAATCCAAAGAGCCATTATTGCTTTATCAAAGTCATCTCCACCTAAGTAGGTATCTCCATTGGTAGCCAGCACTTCGAAAATGCCATTTTGGATATAGAGAATTGATATATCAAAAGTTCCACCGCCCAGGTCATATACCGCAACAGTTTTACCTTCTTCTCCTTTTAGCCCAATTCCGTAAGCCAAACTTGCAGCTGTGGGCTCATTGATAATACGCAGTACGTCCATTCCCGCAAGTTTACCAGCATCTCGTGTTGCCTGCCGCTGTGAGTCATTGAAATAGGCTGGTACAGTAATTACGACCTTTTTTACAGAGTTGTCAAGTTTGTCCTCTGCTACGGTTTTTAGCTTACGCAAAATATGAGCAGAAAGCTCAATAGGAGAATATTGTTTCCCACCTATTTGTACTTTTACGAGTTGATCTTCAGTGTCTACGATGGTATAGTTAAGGTTATGATTCAAATTTTGAAGGTCGTCATAACTTTTACCCATCAACCGCTTTACGGAGTAAATAGTATTCTCAGGTTGGTTTACCATTTGGGCAATGGCTGCGTGACCTACAATTATATCTTGGTTGTCGAAGTATAATGCACTTGGCACTATACTGGCCTCATCCTGGGTGATACAGTACGGTAATCGATCAGACTCATTTATACTCGCAATCAGACTATTGGTAGTTCCTAAGTCTATACCTATCACAGCTTGGGGCTTGGTGATAGTTCCTGAGTTCAAATCGATAGATATTCTGGCCATGGTGCAAAGGTATTTATTCTGTTATCAAGCAATTAAGAAGCAGAGGTATAAATTTGTTTGTAATATTCGATAAACAAGGAATCTGCTTCAGTTGTTGAGTATGTGAAAGAATGTATAATAATGTAGTACTTTTTGATGGTGTGTGTTCGCTGTGTAATGCTAGCATAGACTTCATCATACGCCACGAAAAAGGAGACAAACTCACGTTTGCTTCTTTACAATCCGATGTGGGGAAGGCTATCTTAGAGAAAAGTGGAGTTGAAGTAATACCGGATAGTATATTGTTGTACAACGATGGGAAGTTGCTGGTAGAATCTACGGCGGTGCTTTGTATTGCTAGGTTCTTAAAACGGCCATATAGCTGGTTAAATTTTCTCAGTATTGTGCCTATGAATATACGAGATACTGTATACAGACTTGTAGCACGCAATAGGTACAAATGGTTTGGAAAGCGAGATACGTGCAGAATTCCTACACCTCAAGAAAGAGATAAGCTGTTAGGCTAGTTTGTTGGCCAACTGACCACACGCTGCATCTATATCCTTTCCCCTACTTCGGCGAATATTGACTATCACCTTCTTACGCTCTAGGTAAGCGGCAAAGCGTTCTATCTTTTCTGTAGAACTAGACCTGAATTCAGCTAAGTCGATAGGATTATATTCGATCAGGTTTACCTTACACGTGATTCTGTTACAAAAGGCGACCAATTCTTCAGCCTCTAGCGGGTCGTCATTTATATCGTTTATCACACAATACTCGAGTGTGACGCGAGTCCCTGTTTTATCGTGGAAATAATTGAGAGCTTCTACAAGGTCATCTAATGAGTTACTCTCCGTTATAGGCATAATCTTAGCTCGCTGCTCATTATTGGCAGAGTGGAGTGATAGGGCCAAATTAAAACGTGCATCATCATCTCCTAATTTTTTAATCATTTTGGCTATTCCCGCAGTGCTCAGTGTGATACGTTGTGGACTCATTCCTAGTCCATCTGGAGAGGTAATACGATGTATACCACTCATCACGTTGGCATAGTTCAGAAGGGGTTCACCCATTCCCATTAGGACAATATTGGTGAGGTTTATACTATATTCTTTTTGAGCTTCTTCACGTAGTATGGCTACCTGATCATACATTTCATCAGTTCTGAGGTTACGTTCGCGTTTCATAAATCCTGTAGCACAAAACGTACAACTCAAGCTGCACCCCACTTGGGATGATATACACGCCGTAACTCTATCGCTCGTAGGTATGAGTACACCTTCTACTAGGTGGTCGTCATTCAACCGGAAAGCATACTTAATAGTGCCATCGCTACTGCGTTGCGAATTGGCGATGGTCATTACGGGGAAGGAAAATTCTGCTGCTAATTTTGCTCTGAAGTCTTTGGACAAATTGGTCATTTCGTCAAAAGATCGAGCACTTTTTTGCCACAACCACTCCCACAGTTGATTGGCTCTGAACTTCTTTTCACCTAGACTTTCGCATAGGGCTAAGAGTTCTTGTTTAGTAAGTGAGCGAATGTTTTTCAAGAGGACAAAGATAGGCACGAATTTTTTGCACAAAAAAAGCTCTGATGAATTAACATCAGAGCTTCAAATATTTTAAAGCGACTTAAATTAGTCTACTTTGTTTCCGATAGAAGCGTTAACAAAACTGTATCCACCAACTACTTTGCTGTACATTACAGGTACGATAGATATTTTACTAGCATCCCATTCACTATCTACATCGATAGAAATTTCACCAGTAACATTAGTACCTACAGCAAGACCTTCTACAGCAGATCCATATCCTTCACCCGCAGTAAGTTCTTTTCTAAGTACATTTTTGTGTAGTGCACCGTTTCCTTCTGAGTGACCAGCTTGGTATCCTTCTACTTTATCTTCTATTACGTATATAGCTAAATATGGAGCGGTAAGATCTGCCCACTGAGCTACAGCATATTTCATGTTGATTTTGCCATCTACTATCTCGTAATTTAGAGTAGTATTAGCAACTACATCAGCTGCCGCGTGTGCATTTACTCTGTCGTATATTTCTTGTTCCTCAGCAGCAACGTTTACACCTGCAGATCTATCGATTGATGTTACACTGCCGTTTGCACCGAAGTGCGGGTAACCAGTAGCACCCCAAGCATTTTGCAATGTTGTTGATTCGCCAGTAATGTAATTTTCAGCAACGAAGTTTTGACCGTAAACAGTCATAAAAGTTCCGAATCCTTCAACGCCATCCTTAAGAGATGATGCCATTTGCCATCCCCAAGTACCACAAGGAGGGCAATTAGTACCACTGAATTTAACAACCATTGATTTGTTCTCTTTCAAAACAGAAGCTACAGCTAGTTTGTCTGTTTCTTCTTTAGGAGTTGTAGTTGTATCATCCGGACCACAACCGAAAAGAAACATAGAAGCGATTACGCTTAGTAAAAATATTTTTTTCATTCTATATAAGTTTATTGAACCCCAAAAGTATACTAATATTTTGAAATCAGAGAGAGTCTTGTGTAAAATCTGCAATCTAGAGGTCAGATTATTAAAATTTTAGGATCGGTTATTGATATTCGATACCGTTTATGGTCAATTTTTTGGTAGAACTAGGCTCACATCTACCAATAATCTTTGCTTCTACGTTATAACTAGCTGCTATATCAATGAGTTCTTGTGCTACTTCTTGATCACAATACATTTCTAAACGATGGCCCATATTAAAGACCTCAAACATCTCTTTCATTTCCGTTCCCGTTGTTTTTTGTATCGTATCAAACAATGCAGGAATAGGTAATAAGTTATCCTTGATGATATGGAGTGGTTTGTCTAAAAACTTCATCACCTTAGTTTGTGCACCACCTGTACAATGTATGATGCCGTGAATGGCAGATTTTAACTGAGGATTAGCTACTACGTCATTCAAAATAGGAGCATACGTGCGTGTAGGTGAAAGTAATGCCTTTCCAATATCTACGGGTGTACCCTCTAAGGAGTTGGTTAGTGAAAAGTTACCACTATAGATGTATTCTTCGTCCGTATTGGTGTCAAAGGATTCTGGGTATTTGCTATAGTATTCATGAAAAAGCAAATCGTGCCTTCCGCTAGTAAGTCCGTTAGAACCCATCCCTGCATTGTATTCCTTCTCATAAGTAGCTTGCCCATAAGATGAGAATCCTACGATGACATCGGTAGGCTGAATATCAACCTCTAATATTTCGTCTCGTTTAGGTCGGCACGCTACTGTACTGTCTACTATGATGGTTTTTACGAGGTCTCCTACATCTGCGGTTTCACCTCCAGTAAATTTTATCTTAGTCCCAAAGGACTCCATCGTATCAATGCACTCCTCAAAACCATCTATAATTTCCTTTATAACTGTACCAGGAATAAGATGTTTGTTTCTACCAATGGTATTGGATAAGAGAAAAGGACCAGTTGCACCTGTACAGATGATGTCATCTAGGTTCATCACCAACGCATCTTGGGCAATACCTCGCCATACGCTAATGTCTCCAGTTTCCTTCCAATACAAGTATGCTAATGAAGACTTAGTGCCTGCACCATCCGCATGAACGATGTTACAGTAAGCATCGTCATCGCCTATATAGTCTTCTACTATTTTACAAAAAGCGTTTGGAAAAATACCTTTGTCTACATTGGTTATAGCCTTATGTACGTCTTCCTTTTGAGAGGAAACGCCTCTCTTCTCATATCTACTCACAGGTAATTTCTTATTCTTCGGTATCTTTCAAGAGCCAGATTTTGTCCTCTTTTATTTCGAAGTCTACATATTCACGGTCAAATATGTTGTATCCTAGTACTGCTGTTTTGCTTTGTACCATCTTACACTTCACTTTTTTGTATACCTTGTCATTTATCTTTAACTCAGGTAGGTTAAACGATGTGCCGAATAATTTCGTTCCGTCTGCGAGTTTTATTTTCTCACCTTGATCTCTGAAATCACTTGCCTTGATAGCACCAGACTTAATCAATTGCTCCACTAACGACTGCGGTACAAGGGTTCTTCTCTCCTCTCCATTGTACGCGAATTTCACTTTTTTACGACCAATGTACCCATATAAGCTGTAGCTATCGCCTCTTCCTTTACTCAATGGTATGAAGTCATACTTGGCCATCAATTCATTCTCAGCTTTTTTCACAAGTAAAAGGCTATCCTCAAGTGCTCGGGCATTCATAAAGCTGTCTATGTCACCTTTGGTTTTGATAAGGAAATCACGTTGTTGTGTTAAAAGATAAGGGCTGTACACTGAGCCACGTCCGTTAAGTGCCTCATCGTTACGTTGAGTATAATCTACACCGATGTTCAATACGTCAAAATTACAGTTCACAACCTTGATTGTTGTTCTTCTGTTTTGTTGATGTTCATCTTCTGAACAAGAACTTTTTACAGGACCTTCACAAGGACAATCGGTTACTAACTGGCTCTCACCATAACCTCTCGCCTCTAGTCTAAATGGATTTATTTTACCTTTCTCTACTAAGTACTTAATGGCTTCGTCCGCACGTTTTTGCGATAGGTCTCTGTTGTACTCATATGATGCTCTACAATCTGTATGCGAACCCAACTCTACGGCCATACGTGGGTATTTTTGTAGTGTTTTTATCAAATCATCTAAAATAGGCTCCGCATCTTCTCTGATATCCCACTTGGCGACATCATAGTAAATAGGCAATACAAACACGTCATTACACGTATTCTTCATACAGAAATCTTTCACGTGCTGACACTCCAATGAATTCTCTACATTCATTGTGCTTACATACTGTGGCTTAGCATCATAGTAGTATGCACTTCGTTTTGACACTTCAATAGTGTACTCTCTGTTTATTCCTAAATCTGTTTCATAGTAACCTCTTTCATCTGTGCGTAGTCTGATTTTGGTTGAGTCTACATTGTTACTAATAAGTACAAGAGCTTGAGAAATAGCCGTTCCGCTATCGCAATCGGTTACTTGCCCTTTGAGTTTACATTCGATAGGCTCCATCGTAAACTCAAAAATATCATCTTGATTTTTGGTTCTATTGGAAGTGAAAAAACCGTGCTCTTTAGTTGCATCCATTATGATGCCGAAATCATCGCCGCCAGAGTTTACAGGACTTTTCATATTGCTTGGGTCAGACCAATCCATGGGTCCTTCACCATCTTTTCTACTTTCAAAAATGTCTAAAGCTCCAAGCCCTGGATGTCCGTCTGAAGAGAAATATAGTGCTCCGTCTGTATGCACATAAGGGAACATCTCATTACCCGTAGTGTTAATGGCAGGGCCAAGGTTAACTGGTTCGCTCCACGTTCGACCTCTACGCACGAAGGTTACCATCCATATATCCTTGGTTTTTTCTAATACTCCCGTATCTCCATATCCACCTGGTCTATCAGAAGCAAAGTACATTGTTTTGTCCTTGTCTGCGAGTACTGGGTGACCATAATTCCATCTATTGTTTCCTTCGCCAGCACAAAAATTCAATGGATCAGGGTTCATTTGCCATCCTTTTCCTGCTTTTCGTGCCTCGTATATCTTACATTTTGGCTCTTTACCATTTACTCCGTTACACTGAGTAACATACATTTTAGATTTACGTGAATTAAATGTTACGGTACCGTCGTTGTACTTGGTGTTAAGACCTTCTACTAACTCTGGCTTACCCCACTTTACTTGACCTCTAGAACCTGCTTGTTTCACTTGCCACACGTCTGTAAAACCTCTAAGTGTTCTGTCGTATTTACCTTTGGAAACATTGCCCTCCGAACGGTCCGAAGTAAACATGATCGACTTATTTTTTCTATCGGCCCAAACCGGCGAGAAATCATCTGCTTTTTTGTCGTTAGCAGGTTTGAATGACTCTACGGTATATCGTGATTTTTCTTCTTTCCATACCAAAGCGTTTTCACAACCTTCTATCATCAACTCTATGCGGTCATCTCCGGGTTCTTCTTTTTGGTAAAGTTTGAAGTAGCGTATAGCCTCTTCATAATTGCCAAGTTGTTTGTTGGTTTGTGCCAGTCTGTAAAGAATTTCAGGATCTTTAGCACCATAGCTCTGTGCTTTAGCGTACATCTTTAGTGCTTGCTTAGGCTGGTGATTATATTGGTAACTTTCAGCACTTCTGAAAGCCGCCGTTTGGCGTTGGTCTTTTGGTATGTCCGTGCTACTGGCCAATTGTGCATACATATCAGCAGATTCAGCATAGCGTTTATTGTTCATTGCTTCTGCTGCTTTTTTCATGGTAAGCGACTTACAGCCAGCTAATAATGAAAGTATAAAAACAGCACAAATAAGCTTAAAAGCAAAAGTATTTTTCAATTTCATTGCGTAAATAGAACGTCAAAAATCCAAAATTCCGTACCCAAAAACAAATTTATAATGAGATATAAAAAAAAACCGAGCTATTGGGCTCGGTTTTTAGTGTTATGAAGATGGTAATTACCTAATAAAAAGTAATTCTCGGTACTTCGGTAATTGCCAGTTTTTGTCATCTACCAATTGTTCTAATTTGTCTGTATGGTATCGTATATCTTCAAATGATTCTTTAATATCATAGTGGTAAGAAACCGCCATTTCCTCGGTGCTATCCATAGCATTCGCTTTTTTACGAGCTTCTATCATTTGATCTGTTTTTTGCTTAGCGGCATCTATATGCTTAGAAACCGCCTCTATCAATTCTGACTGAGCAGCACCTGCTTTTAATCCTGCATCTTTGAGTGACTTAACATTATTGGCTAACGAAGTAAGATAATCGATAGCAGGAGGCAAAATGTGAGAGTAAACCAGCTCGCCAAGTACGCGTCCTTCTATTTGTATTTTCTTAGCATAATCCTCTAGCATTACTTCATAGCGAGCGTGTAGCTCCTCGTTAGTAAATATGCCGTTGTTTACGAACGTTTCTTCGGCTTGCTTGCTGATGTACGCTTTCAGAGCCTCTGGTGTGTTCTTGATATTGCTTAGTCCTCGTTTTTCAGCCTCTGCAGCCCACTCATCACTATAATTATTTCCCTCAAAAAGAATGTTTTGTGAAGATTTCAAGGCACTTTTCAATTCAGCTATGATAGCCGATTTTTGATCTATTCCTGATGCTATTGCAGCGTCTACATTTTTCTTAAATGCAATCAACTGATTTGCAACCGCAGCATTAAGTGCCGTCATAGGTTGTGCAGAGTTTGTGCTAGAACCTACCGCTCTCAACTCAAATTTATTGCCGGTAAAGGCAAACGGACTTGTTCTGTTACGGTCAGTGTTGTCTCTTAGTATCTCAGGTATTTTATCAATGTTGATTGATTTTTTGTCACCCGTATTATCTGCGGTACCGTCATTCATAAATGCTTCTAATACTTCGGTAAGTTTAGAACCGATGAAAGCAGATATGATTGCTGGAGGAGCCTCATTGGCACCAAGTCTATGATCGTTAGATGCAGAAGCGATACTTGCTCTGATGATGTCTGCATTGTCTTGTAAGGCTTTTATCGTATTGATGAAAATCGTTAAGAACAACATATTAGAATTAGGGTCTGTACCTGGAGATAATAAGTTAACTCCCGTATTGGTAATTAGTGACCAGTTATTGTGCTTACCGCTACCATTTATTTGAGCAAAGGGCTTCTCGTGGAATAATACTCTGAAGTGATGCTTGTGTGCTATTTGGTCCATGAGGTCCATAAGCAACTGATTGTGATCAACCGCAAGATTCACATCTTCGAACATCGGTGCACACTCATATTGCCCTGGAGCAACCTCGTTGTGTCTTGTTTTCAAAGGTATACCCAACTTGGCTGCTTCTATTTCTACCTCATACATGTAATTAAATACACGATCTGGAATAGAACCGAAGTAGTGGTCGTCCATTTGCTGACCTTTAGCAGGGGCGTGACCTACTAAGGTTCTTCCACACATTACCAAGTCTGGTCGTGCATTGAACATAGCCTCATCTACCAAAAAGTATTCTTGCTCTATACCCAATGAGGCAGTACAAGAAGTGACTTTTTTCAAGAAATATTTACAGATATCGGTAGCTGCTTTGTCTACTAAATTTACAGACTTAAGCAATGGTGCTTTATAATCAAGGGCCTCACCGTTATATGATACAAATACGGTAGGAATACAAAGCGTTTTGCCCGTGGTGTTTTCGTGAATAAATGCTGGTGAAGAAGGGTCCCACGCTGTGTAACCTCTTGCTTCAAAGGTGTTTCTTAGTCCACCATTTGGCAAACTAGATGCATCTGGCTCTTGCTGAACTAATGCATTAGCCGAGAATTTCTCAACTGCTTTGCCATTGTCTGGCTCATAAAAAGAGTCGTGCTTTTCGGCAGTAGCTCCGGTAAGTGGTTGAAACCAGTGAGTGTAATGCGATGCACCCTTACTTAGAGCCCATCTTTTCATTCCTGCCGCTACGTGCTCTGCCATTTTTCGATTAATGGTTTTGCCATTGCTAATAGCTGCACTTACAGATTCGTAAGCCTCTTTGCTTAAGAAATCTCGCATAGCTGAGTCATCAAAAACATTTGATTTGTATAACTCGGTGAAAGAAACTTTGTGCTTAGCAGAAAACTTGTTTTTTCTGTTTGTCGCTGTTTTTATTGAATCAAATCGCATTTTATATACTATTTATGGTGCAAAAATATTTTTTTGCTGCGATTTGACGCCCAATGAGGCCTTTTTGTGAATAATTTTACAAAAATGACATAATACTACAATCCACCCTCTTTTAGCTTTTCGGCATTTTCTGCCATCTTGAGTGCGTCTATGATTTCTTGTATATCGCCATTCATCACACCATTCAGATTATATAACGTCAAGTTGATACGATGGTCGGTTACTCTTCCTTGTGGGTAGTTATACGTTCTTATCTTAGCCGAACGATCACCCGTGCTTACCATTGTTTTACGTTTGGCTGCAATGTCTCCATTACGTTTGAGTAGCTCAATATCATATAGCTTAGCACGTATCATGTCCATAGCAATTTCTCTATTGGCTAGCTGCGAGCGTGCTTGTGAACATACTACTACTATGCCACTCGGTTTGTGCGTAAGCTGTACCTTGGTCTCTACCTTATTTACATTCTGACCACCGGCTCCACCACTTCTTGATGTTTGCATATCGATATCTGCAGGGTTTATAACGAGGTCTATTTCTTCTACTTCTGGCAGCACAGCTACTGTAGCTGCAGAAGTATGTACTCTTCCTTGAGTCTCCGTCTCCGGCACACGCTGCACGCGGTGTACTCCCGCCTCAAATTTCAATGTGCCAAAAATCTCAGAACCCTCTACCTTTACTACAATCTCCTTGTACCCACCTGCTGTACCTTCTGTGATATCCATTATCTCATGTTTCCATCCTTGACTATCAAAAAACTTGGTGTACATACGGAAAAGATCACCTGCAAAAATACTAGCCTCGTCTCCACCTGCTCCGGCACGTATCTCTACCATGGCATTTTTATCATCCTCTGGGTCTTTAGGGATGAGGAGCATTTTGATCTCTTCTTCTAGCGGACCTTGAAGAGCGTTGAGCGTTTCAAACTCTTCTTTGGCCATCTCCTTCATTTCAGGATCATCACTTTCTAGCATTTCTCTGGCCTCGGCCAAGTTGCTTACCAAGTTTTTGTACTCAAAATAGCGTTCTACTATCTGCTTGAGGTCGCTATATTCTTTGTTTAGCTTGGTAAATTGCTTCATATCCGAAGCCACCTCTGGACTACTGAGTAGTAGTTCTACTTGCTTAAATCGTGCGTATATTCCCTCTAATGTTTCGAGCATAATTGAGGGGCAAAGGTATCCAATACCAATTTAGTTATAAAATGCCGTATAAATAAATTGAACTATGTTCAATTACAATTAGGGGAAATTATCGGCATAGCCGGGCTATGACTATTATTTTCAACAAGATTAGTACTGAATAGAATCGATTTATGGGTGACATTCAATGGCTATATTGGTGTCTTACCTTCTTGTTTTTCAAAAGCTAAGGTGAGACTAAGGCATCTTTAGGCGAATTAGCCTGTTTTTAATAGCATACACCAAATGCCTATCATAATACTGCAAGGTGACATTAGCAGGTAAATGTATATCTAAAGGAAGCGGATTGCGTAATAAGGTATTATAAAAGAGCAAGCTCGTATCTTGAACCAGTATCAAATTGGTTTTAATACTCAGAGCATTGGTTAATTTAGGATGAAAATAGGTGGTAGCATACGTAGCGTACATATCAAACTTGTGAACTCCATTAGTAGAGTCTGCTAGATATACATCATTATTCTGTTCCCACATTTTAAAAGGACTCAGTTTTTTGCCTGTGATATTATTAAGGTACGGTGACTCGGCTAGGCGTTTTCCTTGTTTGTTGATTTTTATTAATTGGTACTGTGACAAGTCCATTACCCAAAGGTGATTGTCAAACGATCGTGCAACGCAGGCTACATTATAGTAGTAGTAATCATTCAAGCGTATCTCACCGCGTTGATTGAGCATATTATCATAAAAAACCACGATATTTTGATCTTGGTGATACACATAGATCTCAAAAGGATTAGAGCAATCTATACTCGTAATCTCTCCGTAGGATTTAATATTTACATTGGTGACGAGTGACCCTTTAGCATCAAATTTATATAGTGATAGATTATCGTCAGCCGCGAAGGTGTTGCCCTTAGAATCTATACTAAAAGACGTTATATTACTCACCTTAGCAAGCACGGTGGTATCCTGAGCATAAGCCCAAAGAAGCAGTAAGCTACTAAGTGTCGTAAGTATGTAACGTGACATTTCCTTGTTCTAACGTGGCGTAGGTATATTTACTTACCCAATCGCCTAGGTTTATTAAACGAGCATTTTCGCCTATTGGTACATCCATTGGCTTGTGCCGATGACCAAAAATGTAAAAATCGATGTTGTTTTGGACATTGTGGTCCAGTGCAAATTGATATTGATATTCTTTTTCAAGTGGAATATCAAGTTCATCCTTTACACTATTCTTTTTTCGGCTGCTTCTGCTCAGGTAGTTTGCAAGACCAATACCAAAGTTGGGGTGCAGCCTATGAAAGAGCCAAATAGCCCATCTGCTTCGGAATACCTTGCGAATAAACTTATAACCGGCTTCACCTTTCCATAAAGCATCACCGTGATGGAGGTAGAACTGCTTGTCCTGCAACGTTCCTTGCCATTCTTCATCTATGATTTCTAGGCCTATTTCTTTGGTGAGGTAGTCAAAAGTCCACATATCGTGGTTGCCTTTAAAAAAGTAAATTTTAATTCCGCTATCGCACATTTGGGCGAGTTTGCCAAGTAAGCGTGTATAGTATTTCGGAACAGCGGTCTTATATTCATACCAAAAATCGAACACATCACCGAGCAAGAATAGCGTTTCGCAATCCGATTCTATTTCGTTGAGCCAACGCACTACTTTCTTCTCACGTACTAGTGACGCCTCATAACTAGGAGTGCCCAAGTGAAAATCAGATGCGAAGTAGATTTTGCTCATTTTTGAGATGCGAAGTTAATTGTAAAAAATTGCAGGAACATACTTCGGTTTAATGTGCCTCCAGCCAATTAGCTCCGTGACCAGCTTCTGCGATTACTGGAACTTTAAGCGGCATTGCTCGTTCCATTTCTTCTTTTATCACGGCAGTGATTTCTTCTAGCTCAGTTTTTGGCACGTCAAATAACAATTCATCATGTACCTGAAGTAGCATACGCGTGCCGATATCCATCTTACTAAATCGATTATGAATGTTAATCATTGCGAGTTTTATCATATCTGCTGCACTACCTTGTATGGGAGCATTGATAGCATTTCGCTCCGCAAAACCAACTACTGTCTGGTTACTCGAATTAATGTCTGGGATAAATCGCTTACGACCCATAATAGTCTTTACAAAACCATGTTCTCTACAGAATTTTATCGAATCATCCATATAGGTCTTCACCCCACCAAACTGTTCAAAATAGGCATCTATCAAATCCTTGGCTTCACCACGTTTTATTCCGAGGTTTTGAGCAAGGCCAAATGCTCCTTGTCCGTATATCAATCCAAAGTTGACACTCTTAGCTTTATATCGTTGATCCTTAGTGACATCTGCTACTTCTACGCCAAAAACTTTGGACGCCGTAGCGGTGTGTATATCTATACCCGCATGAAACGCTTCCATCATTCCAGGGTCTTCAGCCACCGAAGCGACGATGCGTAGCTCTATTTGAGAATAATCCACGGCTAGAAGTGTATGATTATCATCGCGTGGCACAAACGCCTTTCGTATCTCTTTGCCCAAGTCAGTTCGTATAGGGATGTTTTGTAAATTAGGATTGGTGCTGCTCAATCTGCCCGTAGCGGCTACTGCTTGTGCATAGCTCGTATGCACTCGTCCTGTGCTTGGGTGTATCAGTTTAGGTAAAGCGTCTACATAGGTAGAGCGTAGTTTGTTCACCTTTCTGTAATCCAATATTTTGCTTACTATTTCGTGTTCAGCAGCGAGTTTTGTGAGCGTAGCTTCATCCGTTTTGTACTGACCTGTTTTTGTCTTTTTGGCTTTGGCATCCAGTTTCATATGGTCAAAAAGTACTTCACCCATCTGCTTGGGACTGGCAATATTGAAATTGGCACCTGACATTTCATAAATACTTTTTTCCAAGTCTTTAGACATTCCCTCCAACTCACTTGAGTAATCACCAAGAAATTTGTCATCTACGTGAATGCCTTCCATTTCCATGGCAGATAGAACGGGTACCAAAGGCATTTCGAGTCGTTGCATAAGATGTGCTACTTGCTTATCCATCAGTTCTTGGTGCAGTTTAGCTTTCAGTTGTAGCGTAATATCTGCATCCTCGGCTGCGTACTCGGTGGCTTTGTCGAGGGGAACATCTCTGAAGTTGAGCTGGTTCTTTCCTTTCTTACCAATGAGCTCTGAGATAGACACCGGTTTGTAATTGAGGTATTTTTCCGATAGAATGTCCATTCCGTGGCGACCATCAGGATTCACCAAGTAGTGTGCGAGCATCGTATCAAATTGAGGCCCTGCAATTTGTATGTCGTACTTTATCAGTACTTTAAGGTCATATTTAAGGTTCTGTGCTATTTTTTCGATGGTAGGAGAGGCAAACAGATGCTTGAACTCGGCTAGTATGGCTTTCGTTTCTTCAAAATCGGCAGGCATATTTACATAGTAAGCCTTGCCCTCTTCATAGGCTATAGCTAGACCAAGTACCTCTGCGTCCAGCTCCTCTAGTGATGTAGTTTCGGTGTCAAAACAAAATACCTTTTGTTTTTCTAATTCGGCTATTAATTTTTGTCTTTTTACTTGACTATCAATTAGTTGATAATCGTGATTAGTAGTAGATATGGTTTTGAGTTCCACTAAAGTTTCTTCCTTTGGAGCAACTACGGGAGATACTGTACCGGCAGTGCTACTGCTCGCAAATAAATCACCTTGTACTGACACGGGAGCACTCATTGTTTCCTTAAAAACCCGCTTGCTTAGCGTTCTAAATTCTAGCTCCGTGAAGAGTTGGTTTATTTTCTCTTTATTGGGTTCAGCTTTAAGGAGTGACTCCTCATCAAACTCAACAGGAACATCTGTAATAATTGTTGCAAGGTGTTTAGATAAATAGGCTTGCTCCTTGTTATCTTCTATTTTTTCGCGAAGCTTACCTTTCAGTTTATCTATATTTTCATAAATGCCATCCATACTACCAAACTCTTTGAGTAGCTTGGATGCAGTTTTGGCACCCACACCGGGTACGCCGGGAATGTTGTCTACGGCATCACCCATTAGCCCAAGGTAGTCGATGATTTGTTCTGTACGATCTAGACCAAATTTTTCGCATACTTCAGCAGGACCCATTACTTCAGGAGGGTTTCCACCGCGTGCGGGTTTAAACATAAGTGTTTTTTCTGTCACCGCCTGACCAAAATCCTTGTCTGGTGTCATCATATAGGTGGTGTACCCTTCTTTTTCTGCTCTTGTGGCTAAGGTCACGATTACATCATCGGCCTCATACCCTTCCTTTTCTATGAGTGGAATATTAAAGGCATCTATTATTTGACGGATAAACGGCTCAGAGCGTTTGATGTCTTCGGGTGTTTCGTCTCTATTAGCTTTATAGAGCGGATACTCTTGCTTTCGTACATTCTCGGACTTATGGTCAAAACATACGGCTATGTGCGTAGGTTCGTACTTTTCTAGCACTTCAAGCAAAGTAGTAGTAAAACCAAATATGGCGTTGGTATTCAGACCGTAAGAGGTTATTCTTGGGTTTTTTATAAAAGCATAATACGAACGAAATATGAGTGCATAAGCATCAAGCAGAAATAGTTTTTTTTCGGATGACATGATTCAATGTCAAATGTAGTAGAAAAAAGGAAGAGAAGAGGATAATGCAAAGAATCATAATAAACTCTTTCTAGTATTGGAGAGCGTATTTTCAGCTCATAGCCGTTAGGGAAGGTACGCTATTGTATTACAAGAGCCTAGGTAAATGAGATATCCATTTTTCTGAAATTCAGCAAGGCTCGCAGTCAGTTGATCTTTATTCTCGCTCCCAATAAAATGCTGATGCTCAAAGAATACGATCTTGGGTTTGATATGAGATGATCGTATCATTTCTATTATTTTAAGGTCGTAGCCTTCTGTGTCTATCACAACTAAATCTACGTCGGTGATTTCTTCTTCTTGGAGCAAAGTAGAGAAGGTGATAGCCTCCACGGTTTCTTCTACCATATAGTGCTTATCAATGTTGCTCTTCTGATGATGTTTGCTATCTAGCGAGGCTATCCCTACAGACCAATCGGGAAGGGAATCTTGGTGTTCCGTATTTACTCGATACATGCTAATTGGCCCACTTTTTTCGGCAATAGCTTTATTTATCGGCTTTACGTGTTGGTAGTTTGGGTAGGTGTGTGATAGTTTAGCAAAATATTCTTTGATGGGCTCCACACATATACCCTTAAGCTTATGCTTGGTTACCATATCGTGTATCGGATCAAATGACTTCCCGTCATTAGCACCTACTTGGATAAAGAAAAAATTAGTGTGTAGATTAGATTCTATGAGTTTGGTAAGGGTTTGCTGTGTGTGTTCGTGTTCTGGCTGTAGCGGAACAGACAATACCAATCTTCCATAGGTTATGAGTTCTATCCTAATATTAAACAGGGTGTTTATAGCTTTAATAAGCTTAGTGATTATGCCAGAATTCATTTCGTTATTATCTGTTCAAAGGTAGGTGTGACGCACATTTGCAGCGAAGTTGTTTTAACTTTCTACTTCGATCTACAAATTTGCCTTTTTCGTTCACTTTTCACCAATTTTTATCACCGTAACTATGGCTATGCTGAGAAAATTAGGTTCAATTGAGCAAAAAATGCTTCGTTTCGACTTCAAACTAAAAAGTTGACACAACTTCAGTATGAAATAGATTTAGCAAAAAAAAGGGGAGGAAATTATCCGCCCCCAAAAATATTTAGTAATCTTTAATCCCTACTCATAAAAAACTGGATAATATACCAGAGCATAAGCATAAAGGATGCAAATAACCCAATAGACGCCACCACATACTGATCGGCACTATAGCGGTGTATCATGTTAGATGTTTGGTACAAGATAGAACCAGCCGCTAAGAGAACCATAATTCCTGAAAACACTAAGCCCAGATTAAAACCAAATATCATTCCTGCTATGATAATTCCGATAGCTACAATACTCCCTACGGTGATGGCTGTTTTGAGGAATGAAAAATCTTTGCCCGTAACGAAGACAACGGCCGTTAAAGCTACGAACAAGAAGAGTGTAACTAAAAAAGCTTGTTGTAATACGTCATAACCACCCGTCATCTGAATGGCGATATACATCAATGGAACAAAAATGAAGGCCTCTGCGATGATATATAAACCAAATCCGGCGTATTGCATTTTTTTGTCAGTAGATTTTGCGGCGAGGTTTTCGGCATAGTTAGTGATAAACATAAACGCTCCGAGTACTACCAGCCAAGTCCACCCTTGGGTCATAGCCAAACCGATACTAACAATGGCTGGCGTGTTGAGAAAGAGTGCTTCTACTAGTACAAATACTAAAAATGCTAAAGCTACGTGGAGGTAGGTTTTCTTGTAAAATGTTGCTTTTTCTAGGTTGTCTGCATAAGACAATTCATAAGAGTCTGTTTGATTTTCCATATAGATAATGTGTTAATGTTGAGGTCAATGTTACTAATTTTCAGTGAAAAATAAAACAAGCTATGAATGATAGTTCCCTATTTATATCAAAATGCTTTCTCATTAACGTACGTACTTCTTTCAAAATCCTACCTTTGTCATCATTCTAATACAAGATGTCATTTACACCAAAATATAACCTCATAGAAGAGTTAAAATGGCGTGGCTTGCACCACCAAGATATGCCGGGTACCGAAGAATTACTGATGAAAGAGATGGTAGGCGGATATGTAGGTTTTGATCCTACGGCAGACTCACTACACATTGGTAATATGGTGCCTATTATATTGCTAGTACATTTGCAACGTGCTGGCCATAAACCTTTTGCACTAGTAGGTGGAGCCACAGGTATGGTGGGAGACCCAAGTGGGAAGAAAGCAGAACGAACTCTACTCGACTTAGACACACTCAATCATAATGTAGCATGTGTACATAAGCAATTGCAACAGTTTTTGGATTTTGATTGTGGTGGGAACAGTGCTGAGATGGTGAATAACTATGACTGGTTCAAGGATTTTAACTTTTTAGATTTTATCCGAGATGTAGGCAAGCATATCTCGGTAAACTACATGATGGCCAAAGATTCTGTAAAAAATAGATTGGAGGATGGAATGAGTTTCACGGAGTTCAGCTATCAGCTTGTACAAGGATATGATTTTTACCACTTGTGGAAAGAGAAGAATGTAAAACTCCAAATGGGTGGAAGCGACCAGTGGGGAAATATAGTGACCGGAACAGAACTTATCCGTAGAAAAGGAAGTGCGAGTGATGATGTAGCAGAAGGTCAGAATAAAGGTTTTGCAATGACTGCACCACTTATTACTAAGGCTGACGGTAGTAAGTTTGGTAAGAGCGAAGGTGGTAATGTATGGCTAGATGCGGACAAAACGAGCCCATATGAGTTTTACCAGTTTTGGATGAATACGAGTGATGAGGACGCAGAGCGATATATCAAAATATTCACTCTGCACGATAAGTCGTTCATACACAGTTTGATAGTTGAGCATAAAGAAGCTCCACATGCTCGTGCGTTGCAAAAAGAGCTTGCCAAGTATATCACCACTTGGGTACACGGAGAAGAGGGATGTAATACTGCTTTGGCTGCTACTCAGATATTATTTGGGAAGGGAACTGCAGATAGTTTACGCAGCCTTTCCGAAAAAGACTTTCTTTCCATATTTGATGGTGTTAAAAGTGCAGAAGTGGATGATATAGAGGGAATTAATATAATAGATATTTGCGGATACTCAGGATTTTTAGCTAGTAAAAGTGAAGCGAGAAGAGCTCTCAAAGAGAATTCGGTATCTGTTAACAGTGAGAAAATAACCGAAGATTTCAATTTATCGACCTCTGACCTAATCAATGGTAAATACGTATTATTACAGCGAGGAAAGAAGAACAAATTTTTATTAATAAAGAAATAAGTATGTTGACTCTAGACCCCAAAGAATTACCCGTTCCCAAATTGCACCACTACCTGCTCGGTAGTATTGGTCCGCGGCCTATCGCGTTTGCAAGTACCGTGGATAAGGAAGGCAATAGAAATCTGGCACCATTTAGTTTTTTCAATGTGTTCAGTGCTAATCCACCTATTCTTATCTTCTCACCAGCTAGAAGCGGAAGGACAAATACCACTAAAAATACACACGACAATGTGAAGGACGTAGCCGAGGTAGTGATTAATGTAGTAACCTATGATATGGTGCACCAAATGAGCTTGACGAGCTCTCCATTTGAGGCGGGTGTAGATGAGTTTGAAAAAGCCCGATTTACTCCTGTAGCTTCGGATACTATTCGACCTTATAGAGTAAAAGAGTCGCCCGTTCAGATAGAGTGTAAGGTGTTGGAAGTGAAAGAATTAGGGAAAGATGGTGGTGCTGGTAATCTAGTGATATGTGAAGTACAAAAAATACATATCGCTGAAGAAGTACTGGACGAAAACCAAATGGTAGACCAACAAAAAATAGACCTAGTAAGTAGAATGGGTGGCAATTGGTATTGCAGAGCAAATGATGCTTCGATGTTTGAGGTAGACAAACCCATTACTACTATAGGTGTAGGAGTGGATGCTTTACCCGAGCAAATACGAACGAGCAACCAACTCACAGGCAATGAATTAGGGATATTGGGCAATATGGCCTCCTTGCCAACTGATGAGGATATTAAGAAAGCTTTGGCTGTCATTGATACACCTTCATTTTCGCTAGCCAAAGACTTTTTGGCTCAAAACAAACCACAACAGGCATACGCTGTTTTATTAAGAGTACTATAAATGAATATACAAAAATTACTATTCAAATTTGTAATTATACTTACGTATTTGATTAGAGTAGCCTTAATGGTTTTACCAATCGCTCTTGTTGTTGTAATCACCAAAGAAGGTGGTTGGAAATACGGTTTCACTTTTATCCAAAACAGCTTGAATGTAGCATTTTTCGTATCTTTTGCTATCGGTTTTTTGGTGAGTATGTATCATGCCCTCAGTTTTGATGAAGTGGAGGATGCACCCGCTGAGAATTATATGAAAACACACCAAGTGGTGAAGGTGCGAAGTGATAAACCCATAGAAGGAGTGTATGATTGGATGGTAAACCACCAGAAATATAAAAATGTTGTAATCGATAACGGTGTCATCTCAGCTAAAAAGAAAGTTCACTTTTTGAGTCCTGATAGGGTAGTAGTATACCAGCAAGATGGAGTGTTTACTTTGGCTAGTAAGCCCTTCAGCAAACTATGGTTTATTGACTTTGCACGCAATTATAAAACGGTAAAGGCATTGGCAACTTACATTAAATTAGATAAATGAAATTAGGAATTATATCTGGCTCAGCCAGAAAAGGGAACAATACACTTCGTGTTGCAAAGGCACTTCAAAAATTGCATGGCTCAAGTGAAATAGTTGATTTTCAGGGCTATGACTTGCCTAATTTTGCAGAAGGTTGGGTGAATCCCGATGCAGAAACACCTTTTCAACAGCACTTGATAAAAACGATAAATGAGTGTGATTTACTCATTGTACTTAGCCCGGAGTATAATTGGTTTCCAAGTGCCGAAATCATAAATACGATTCATCAGTTGGCGGGAGCAGCCTATAAGCATATTTTTGATAATAAGGTGGTGTCTACAGTAGGTGTAAGTACAGGCCGTGGAGGTAGAATGCCTGCCGTTCAGTTAGGGTATGTTTTTAATAAGATTTTTAATGTATTTGACTTGAATAGTATCACCAGCCCGCGTACGTTCGAAGCACAAGAAGTGACCAAGTGTATAGACGAAGAAGGTAATCTGCTGGATAATGAAGCGTTTAATGCTGGTTTTAAGGCCTTTTTGGAATACTCCGTAAAAGTTGCCAAAAGATGGCAGCTAAGTGACTAGAAAAATTTATTTTGCGGCCACGTAAAATAAAAACTTATGAGAAAAATTTTATTGGCATTGAGTTGCGGTGTTTGTGCTTTTGTATATGCCCAAAACAGTAGCTTCTTAAAGGTTATTAATAATGACTCGGCAGATAGAGCTGTAGATGCAATTCAGACGGATAATGGTGACTATTACCTGCTATCTAACACGAACAGTGCAGGTCATGCAGATTTCCAATTGACTAAAACTGACGGCTTAGGCAACACCCTATGGAGTTATAGATATGGAAGCACGTCGGACGATGTAGCAACGGCTATGACATCTACTTCTGACAATGGATTTGTGATATGCGGGTACACGAATGGATACTCTATATCGGAAGATGCTTTTGTGACAAAGGTTAGTAGTACAGGTGTTTTGCAATGGACACGCTCAGTAAGAACAGATAGTGTAGAGCATTTTCTCGGTGTAGCGGAAAGTATAAATGGAGATATTTATGCTACAGGATATATAGACCAAGACACCATGGGTCAAAATATTTTGGTTTCTCGACTCACCAACAATGGTATTGTACTTTGGACAAAACACTATGGAAATGAAGGTACTGATGTAGGAAATTCTATCATAGAAGACCAATTGGGGAGAGTAGTCGTAGTAGGAAGTACAGCATATGACTCTACTGCAATAGGTGGTAGTGGCGATGTTGATATAAGTTTGCTCGCATTGAACAGTGGCGGAACGGTCCTTATTCATAAGAACATTGGGACAGTACATAATGAGTTTGCCACTAAAATAGTGCAAGAATCAGCCAATAATTATACGGTTGGCGGCAATGTTGATCAAGGTTTTGATGGTACGTATGATATGTTCTTGATGAGCATCGATACTAATTTGACCAATACCGATGCATATTACTTTGGTGTTCCGGGGTATGATAGTTTACTAGATTTCAAATCGATAAGCAGTAACAAGTGGATGGTTGCTACTTCGTCTGCATCCTCTAGTTCGGTAAATACTTCTCTGGTTTTTGAATTTAGCTCATTGACTGGAGCTCCTCCAGCATTATCTGTGGGTGGTGCATTTGCTGATGGTCAATCAGGAATGGCTATCACAGGTAGATTGAGTACCGGGTACTCGTTGTTTAGCTCAGGAAACTCATTAGGGGCCACATCATCTGAAGATCTTTACATATCTAAGTTAAATGGTCAATTCGGCGTATCATGTGTTTTCCAAAATGAAGTGTTGGACTTTGGCCCGTTGTTTTTGTCCTCCGACACTTTTAACAGTAACACTAATACACTTACGGTTTATCCATTGATTACCTTGGTAAGAAATACAGAAATCAATAATGATTCGACCTTATGTTGTACGCTTGAGGCACGTGTAAGTGCGGATACTATTACGATATGTGAGGGAGATTTTGCCTCACTAGGCAGAAGTAGTACTTCGGGCTATTTATATAACTGGACGGCACCATCCTTTACTAGTACAAGCTCTAATCCTAGTGTTTCCCCAACAATAAGTACGGCATACAAGCTAGTTGTTAGTTCGTCAGATGGTAAATGTACTCCAGACAGTGCTGAAGTGTACGTAAAAGTAAATTCGAGACTTGCTGTGTCAGCATTGTCAGACACGTTTTTCTGCGATGGAAATACGTTAAGCTTAACGGCGGCAAGTGATATGATTTTTTATGAATGGAAAGGAACAAGCGGGACGACTAATAACCAAACGCGAGTGGTTTCGGCTGCAGATACATTTTACCTAAAAACAATAAGTAGTAATGGATGCTTTTATTATGATACCGTTGCTGTATTGAATAAGGAAATTCCTGCATTCTCATTGGGTAACGACACCACTATATGTGAAAACTTGAGCATTACCTTTGAAGGTCCAGCTGATATGGCTAGTTATACTTGGAATGGATTGAGCACTACAAATAGGACCTTTACTACCAACAATTCACAAGTGCATTCTTTGATGGTAATAGACAGTTTTGGATGTGAATATACAGACGAGGTGCAGGTGCTTACTAATCCTAACTCGCCATTTAGTATAGGTCCGGACACCAGTGCTTGTGATGGCGACGAAGTTGTTTTATTTGCTCCAAGTGTTCTGAATGGGTTTATTTGGAATGGCGTGATCACTAATAACTTTGAGTATACTATTTCTCAGGCGGGCAGATACACTGTAGAAGCTTATAACAGCTTTGGTTGTCCGAGTTATGATACCTTAGACTTTACGGTACATCCACTACCTCAATTTTCATTGGGCAATGATACAGGAGCTTGTGATAACATCGCATTCCAACTAGTGGGGCCAAATGGCATGGCGGATTATACGTGGTTCAACGGTACAGGTATGCAAACTTTCAATGTAAGTGGTCCCGGATTATACTACCTTACCGTAGAGAGTACACAAGGTTGCCTTTATACCGATAGTATAGATGTATTTGTGTATCAAAGTCCAACTATAAGTCTTGGAAATGACACTTCACTTCGCACGAATGACCCACTCATATTAACACCAGGTCCTGACTTTGACAGATACGATTGGAGTACGGGCGAGACCTCAGAATCTATTAGTGTGAAAGACAAAGGGAAGTACTCCGTTACCGTGACAGATTCTAATGGATGTACTGGTTTTGATGAAATGGAAATACTAAGTGCAGTAAATGTCCTATTGCTAGACAAAACGCGATATGCTATTTATCCAAACCCAGCTTCAAACTTTATTCATGTAAAAACACAAGGAATAAATACTGCAGAACGTATAAAGTTGATAGATAATCAAGGGAGTGTCCTGCTAGACAAAGCAGTAAACGGTACGGAAGTCAATCTCAATGTTTCAACGATATCTTCGGGCATATACACCTTATTGTTATCTAACCGAAATAGTACGGCACGTTTCAACGTTATAATCAAGCGTTAAACAAAAGCAAGTATGTCTATAGAGATAAACCAACTCACTAAGGTATATGGCGAACAAAAAGCCATTAATAATATCTCTTTCAGTGTTGGTGCTGGAGAGGTAGTAGGATTCTTAGGGCCTAATGGAGCGGGGAAGAGTACCACTATGAAAATATTGAGTGGATTTATACCTGCTACTAGCGGTACGGCTAAGGTTATGGGTATAGATGTAGCAAAAGATCCTCTTGCTGTTAAGAAACGAATAGGTTATCTGCCAGAGCTGAATCCACTTTATGATGATATGTTCATTGTGGAGTACCTTCAGTTTAATGCAGATATATACCAGCTCAAAAATGCCAAGCAGGAAATAGAGCGTGTCATAAACAAAACGGGTTTGAGCGTGGAGCGGCACAAAAAGATATCTCAACTATCAAAAGGATATCGGCAACGAGTGGGCTTAGCTCAAGCATTGCTAAATAATCCTGATGTACTTATCTTAGATGAACCTACAAGTGGACTAGACCCAAACCAGATGAGTGAGATAAGACAACTTATCGCCAATCTGAGCAAAGAGAAAACCATATTACTATCTACCCATATTATGCAGGAGGTAGAGGCTATGTGTAATCGTGTTATTATTATCAATAGAGGGAGTATAGTGGCAGATGATACGGTAAGTAATGTTAAGCAACAAATCTCGTCAGGCAATAAGGAGGTTTATATTCGGTTTAGAGATGTGGTAGATGCTGCTAGTCTATTGCAGCTACAAGGAGTGAAAAAAGTAGAATCTGCTGCAGAAGGGGGCTTTACTATATCTGCCAACCAAGGAGCAGACTTAGCGGCCATACTCTTTAAATTTGCCGTGGAGAGCAATACCGTAATTGTAGAACAAAAAGAAATAAAAGAATCATTAGAGGCAGTATTTCAAGAGTTGACAAAAAATGTATAGCATATTTAAAAAAGAGATCAGGAGTTTCCTGAGTTCCTTAATTGCCTATGTGGTGATTATCGTTTTTTTGCTCGTGATAGGTCTATTTACGTGGGTATTTGCTGATGGGAATGTGCTTTCGCAAGGCTATTCTAATCTTGATGTACTTTTCTTTATGGCTCCATGGGTGTTTATCTTTTTAATTTCGGCTATTACGATGCGTTCATTTTCAGAGGAGATAAAACAAGGTACGTTTGAGACACTTAGTACTAAGCCTATTACCGATACTCAAATCATTTTGGGCAAATTCTTAGCATCAGTTGTATTAGTGATTTTTGCCATTTTGCCTACGTTGCTATATTTTTATTCCGTGTACCAACTGGGTTTACCTAAGGGAAATATAGATGTGGGTGCTACTTGGGGTTCTTATATTGGTCTAGTGCTATTGGGATCGTGTTATTGTTCTATTGGCGTTTTTGCTTCGGCAGTTACACCCAATCAGATTGTATCCTTCATTCTTAGCATGTTCTTATGCTTCTTTTTTTATGTAGGCTTTCAGCAAATGAGCAATCTCGCATTGTTCGGTAGTTGGGATAGTGCTGTACAGTCATTGGGCATACAACTGCACTATGACTCCATAAGCAGGGGCGTGGTAGATACGCGTGATTTGGTGTACTTTGGGTCTTTAATGAGTGTGTTCTTGGGCTTAACTTACGTGACATTAGGAAGCAGAAAATGGTAGGGATCAAAAAAATACGAGCGAATAAAAAACTGCTTAAGCAGGTAGGACTCTTTGTGGGGATTATAGCTATTGTAAATATACTCTCCTCTCAGGTCTATAGGCGTTTTGATTTGACCAAGGAAAAAAGGTATACACTCTCCGAATCCACCAAAAATCTCATTGACAAACTAGAAGAAGATGCCTACGTAACAATATTTTTAGACGGGGATTTACCGCTTGATTATAAGCGATTACAATCTGCAACTCGAGATATGCTCAATGAGTTTAAACTGGCATCAGGAGGTGATATTCATTTCGAATTTGAGGATGTATTAGCAGATAAAGAACTGAAGGAAAAAGAGGCCATCCTAAAAGAATTTTATGGCAAAGGATTACGCATAGAAAGACCTGAAACAAAGCCAGACGAAGCACCTTCCGAAAAGTATATTATTCCTGCAGGTGTTGTTTTTTACAAAGGCAAAGAATATCCGCTGAACCTATTAAAACGCGAGTTTGGTAAACCTCTGGAAGTAGAGATAAACGGATCAATAGAGCTGCTGGAGTATGAAATAGGCACAGCACTGCGAAGGGGGCTAGCAGGCAGAGAACTAAAACTGGCATTCACAGCTGGTCATGGCGAGCTCACCGATATAGAAACGGCCGATATCAGTGCAGCACTTGGAGAGTTTTATGATCTGGAGCGTATCAACCTTAATCTCACCGACAGTAATTGCTACAAGGTATTTGCCAAAGATGTAGCTGAGAATCCAGATAAACCTGTATTCAGCATACTGGTAGAAGGTCTTGTAAAAAAACTACAACGTTACAGTGGCGTTATCATAGCTAAGCCCCGAAGTAAGTTTACCGAGCCAGAGAAATTTGTGCTAGACCAATATGTGATGAATGGGGGCAAGGTTATCTTCTTGGTAGAAAGCTTGCTTGCGGAAATGGATTCCATAGCCAAATATGGTGAGGTATCTACCATTAATCATTCGCATAATCTAGACGACCTTCTATTTCATTACGGTGTAAAAGTACAGAACACGCTCGTGCAAGATCTGCAAAGTCACGGTATCCCAGCTATTAATCAACAAACTAACAGACCAGGGTTCTTCCCGTGGGTGTTCTATCCATTATTTAATGCTGTAGACGATAATCCTGTGAGTAAGAACCTTGAAAATGTATGGGGTAGGTATTGTAGCACCTTAGATACGACAAATCGTAAATCGCTGAATAAAACAGTCTTGCTTCGGTCTTCACCACAATCTAGAGTAGCGGCTAATCCCGTTTTCATATCACTCAATATGCTCAAGGATAGACCTAATCCTGCCAACTTTGTGAATGGAAACAAAATATCTGCGGTGCTTATAGAAGGAGAATTTACAAGTCCGTTTAGATACAGAGAAGGTGTAAAACGAGCGTTTGATATACCTTACAAAGAAGGTGTGAAGAATAATGCTATGATTGTTATTGGTGATGGAGACTTAATACGAAATCAAGTGATGTCAGACGGGCAAGTTTACCCTTTAGGATATGATCATTTTGCTTCTAAACAATTTGGGACACCTATTGAGTTTGCTAATAAAAAATTCTTTTTGAATTGCGTTGACTTTCTGTGCGATGAGTCTAACTTGATAGAAGTGCGGAGCAGAGAAGTAGTGCTGCGATTGCTTGATAAAAGTAAGATAAAACAAGAACGATTTTTTTGGCAGTCCCTCAATATGATACTCCCTATAGTTTTAGTTCTGCTTTTTGGTTTTGGAAATGCCTGGTACAGGCGTCGCAGATGGAAGTAGATGAGAAGAATTGCGGTAGTTATAGTGTCCCTAATGATATTGGTTGGTGCTTTTGCACAGGATAGCCGTTATCTTGGTGTGGCTTATACTCCTGGCTTCTTACTTGCACATAGAGCTGACATTAAGGGTCTGGCTGCACATAATTGGGGCGTGAATGTTTCGTATGAGTTGGATAGAACTGAAACCGATTGGGGAGGCTACTACAGAAAACCCGTTGTAGGTTTCGGAGTTGGTTACAATAATTTGGGCTCTGATGTTACCGGTCACGCAGTAAGTGGATTTACGCATATTAAATTTGCCTTAATACAACGTAAACATGTAGACTTAAGGTTTAAGATGGGGGCAGGTTTGGCGTATCTTACAGAGAAATTTGAACCATTAGAAAATAGACGGAATCAGGCAATAGGCAGTCACCTTAACGGTACAATGCATTTTGGACTTCTTAGCCATATTGATTTAGATAAACAACATAGCTATGTAGAATTAGGCATTGGTATTACACATTTCTCAAATGCGGCATTTAAAGTTCCTAATTTAGGGTACAATATTCCTCATCTTACGGCTCGTTATGGGTTTGGTCTAGGTCGTGTAGCTTCGGAAGATTCAATACGGTTAAATCCTTCACAATGGACATCTAGTTTAACATTGATATATGGCAAAAAGCAACGCAACTTTGCTAATCCGCAAGACTTCTATAATTTTGGATTACAAGCACGAGCCTTAAGACATGTTTCTTTGGTGAAGGCTTGGAGGATGGGAGTAGATTACACTTTGGACAAATCTTATAAATATTCGGAAGATGCATCGTATCCATTAGGTTCTATTTCTCTGCTAGATAAAAGTGAAGTTGCCATAGCAGGAGGTTTTCAGTGGACATTTGGCAAGGTAGATGTAGTGACCGAGGTGGGAGCTTACCTATACAAGCCTGCAGTGCTAAAAAATGCTCTAAGTCAGCGTATAGGTTTGGTATATCGTGTTTCGCAACATTTAAGTACTCAAGGTACGTTACGTTTTCATAGGGGCGTGGCAGATTTTTTTGAAATAGGCGTAGGTTATACGTTATGAAAAGGTTAGCCTACATAGCGTTTATTGTTTGCTGTATAGTGAGTTGCAGTGAGGACAATAGGTGTTTGAAATCATTGGGAGACCCAGCTACTGTAGTGGATTACCTAGCACTTCCTTTTGATAAAATTAGGGTGGAGGATAGAATTAAGATGCGGCTTATACAGGACTCGTCCCAAGCTGGAAAGATTATTCTTCACGGTCCCGAGAACTTACTCAGTAGCATAGGTAGAGATGTGAAAGATGGTGAGCTTACACTTACCAATAATAATACGTGCAACTTCCTGCGTTCATTTGATTACTCGCTAGATGTGGATGTTTATATCAGTACCCTCAGTATGCTCAAAGTAGAGTCCATTGCTGAGGTTACTATAAAGGAAACTCTTGCCTTTGACCGATTAGAGATCTACCATAATGCACTATCAGACATTGAGTTGAATGTTAATGGCAGAGAGATTTTTGTGCAATCACGTAATTCCGCGAGTACTATTCTACACGGACGACTAAGGTCGCTCAAAGCATCTATAGAAGACGTGTCAAACTTAGATGCAAAAGGCGTTGCCTGTGACGAGGTTTTCTTAGATAGTCATACCCCAATAGTCTGCACAATGAATGCTACTAAAGGGTATTACTTAAATATTTATAATACTGGAAATATTGAACAGTATGGTCGGGCTACGGATTATGAAATTGTAAATAAGCAACTGAGCACGGGTACTGTAGTTCAAAAGTGAGAAATAAGCAACTCAACAGTGCTTTCACCAAAAAAAACGGTGAGTGCACCATGCACCCACCGTTCAAATATTTTATGAGTTATTTTATGGTTATTTGTTTGGGTAGACTCTCTTTTCTTTTTGCTAGGTAAACTTTTAAAATGCCGTTTTCCATACTTGCGTCTGTAGTTTCTGTGTCGGCATTTTTAGGTAGTTGAATAATACGTTTGTACGTGCCTGTTTGTAGCTCTTTTAGATGCACTTTTTCACCTGATTCTGTTTTTCTTTCGGCGGATTTTGCCTCCAGCGTGAGAATGTGATCTTCTATAGATAGCTTAATGTTTTCTTTGGTCAACCCAGGTAGTGCTGTTGCTAGCTCGTATCCATTTTCTTTTTCCAGTAAGTTTATTCTTGGTCTCAGGTATTCAGGGGTTTTGGTTTCGTTAATAATCTCGTTTACTAGATTCTCAAAATTTTTTTCCCATACATCGGTTAGTATTGAAGTTGTTGGTCTGTGTGTTCTTTTAATTGTGTTCATTTTTTATTCTTTGTTATTGTAGTGGGTAATAGACAAATGCCATTCCTTACGATAATTAATGCCAAAATGGCACAAATAGAACTTTTAAATCAAATAAAAATGACATAATGGCTAATTATTTGCGATAATGATCTGATTAAGCTCTTGAAATGGCATTCTACTCACAGATTTAAATTGACTACCTAGCACCGTACACAAGTTGTCTGCAGTTTATATCCCGCTTTGATTTACCGTTGTGATATTAAATACAAGAGTGCTCGAGCTGGTGCATTTCTTCTTTAAAGATTCCAGAAACTGTTGTTTGTGCAACAATGGGGAGTTATCTAATTCTATGAATAAATCAATAAATATGATGTCGTATGTACTGTTATCTGCGACGGATATGAATGCTTCTGCATCGGAGGTATATAGGGTAGGTGTTAAGGTGTATTTAGATTTAAAATGCTGATGATATAAGCGTATGATTTCGTTATCATATTCTACACCTACTACTTTCCCTTGATAATTGTATTTTTTTCTAACAGATGTAGAATACTTCTGCATCCGAAACCAAATATAAGTATGTTCTCGGCTGTATCTATCGGTTCTGTAATTTGCTTCATTGCATATTCAAACACCTTATAACCATTACTAAACGCGTAATTTGCATCTCGGGTATTTAACATTTTGATGCCATTGCACCAAACGACTTCCAAATAGTCATTGTAAGGAGATTTGGTTCTTTCGATGGAAATGTCCCATACAAAGGAGAATATCTATTTTATGAATGTTTTAATCATAATAAAAAGCCTCTTACCAGTTGTCTGGTAAGAGGCTTAATATCGTTTTTATTCAATTATATCTAGTGCTGTACTATAAGCTTAGAAACACCTTTGTCGTTTGCTCCTATAACTTCTACAAAATAGTTTCCACTTACTAATTGAGTGGTGTTTATTCTGATCGTTCCACTGTTTGTTCCCTCTGTACTATATACTTGAGTACCTTTTAGGTCATATACATTAAGTGTGTACTTACCGGTGATGGTAGATGATATATTCACATAGTTGTTTGCTGGATTAGGGAAGGTAGACAATTTAGTTTCTTCTAACTGCTCTTTGTCGTTACGTATGCTAGATAGCAATGACTTACTCTCCCATATACCCATACCGTGAGTACCTGCATATATTCTAGGTCCACTCCACGATTTGCTTACTACTTGTGCTAAGTGAAATACTGGGACTTTAGGAAACGGCATATCTGAATCTACGCCTTCTAGAGCCTCGGCCCAAGTTGGTGTACCAGCTGTTCCGTTGCTTGTAGCCCATATTCCAAATTCAGTGCCAAGCACGATGATGTCTGGATTATCAGCTGCAATTACAGCGTGGTAAACTGGGAAACGAGGAAGATTCCCCTGAATACTCGTCCAGGTAGGTGATGCAGATAGTGCATCATTAGTTACGTAAACAAAGTTTGTATTACCATAGTTTCCTGCGGTGAGTACTACTCTGTTAGGATCATTCTCATCTATGGCTATAGAAGTAACTGTTCTGCTCCCCAGCGAAAGGTTTCCATTGATTCGAGTGGTGGTAAGCTCTGAAGCAATTGCATTATTTACCGCCAGTATAGTTGTGTCAAAGTTAGCATCTAGCAATCCGTCTATTCTGTGAATCTGTCCGTTAGTAGTCGCTACAAATAGAGACTTTCCGTCTTTAGTAGGATGCAAGTAGTGCACTCTTCCTACGTTAGATATTCTAAACCACCTTACAGCACCAAAATCTTTAGGTGCCGAACCATCGTGTGGTTTTCCAAGTGCATTATTACATACCCAAACTCCATCATTTGCAGCAAAGTATAGCTTAGCATTGATCAATGAGTCATCTGCTTCTGTTTTATCACGCGTTTCTACTTCCGCTAGTACATCAGGGTTTTCCCATAAGCACAGGGCATTATTGAAATAATTAGTAGGCTGCGATGCACTGCCAAAGGTACTTCTTATTCTATTATCCCAGATAGACTCAAAAGAACCCCCACCAGTTATAGAACGTCTTAGGTTGCCATATTGGCTTTCACCGAACATAAAATTGCCGTCGTACTTACTGATAGCTGTTTGGAAACCGTCACCGCCTATTACGTCTTGTGCAATTTTACGCGGGAAAGACTCACCTGTAAGAAGCATAGTGTTATTATCTTGAGTACCACCTAGCAAACGTCCTTCTGCGTCAGCAGCTATAGCGTAAAACTGCGTAGTTATCATGTTCGTATTGATATCTTTGTATCTGTCTAAATCAGCGTTTGTCGTACGAGCTATTCCCCCATCTGAACAGATATACATAATAGGATCTTCGCCTGAGTTATCAAATTTGATGAGGTGTTTGTCCGAGTGAATTCCAAATGGGTTGGTAGGTGAACTGAACTTGTTCCCAACAATTTTTGGCCCTTCTTGCAATGACCATTCTGCAAACTCTATACCTCCAATGAATACACGATCCTTATCTCTTGGGTGAACTCCGATGGCAATGTCATAATCGCCTTGTGCTTGCAAACCAATGATAGTAAATGGAGCAAAGAATTGGCTTATCTGGTCTACTTCTTCTGTGAATGTTTGTCCGCCGTCGGTAGATCTGAACAATCCTGAGAGTGCACCACCACCATAGGTTTGACCATCAAAAGCAACAGAACTTACTGTAACTACGTACGCATAATTTGGGTCAGAAGCTGCCCAACCTATTGCTGCTCTACTGCTACCCGCTACATCCGTAATATTTCCGTATGATGAACCTACATCTGGTGTGGTAGATCTCCAAATAGAATTACCGATACTTGCAAGGGCTACACCATTTGAGTTAAACTGGATATCACGACATGTTCCACCTCGCACCAACGTCCAAGATGTCCCGCCATCCTTACTCACTCTTAAACCATTAGATGACCCTGCGTATATGAAATCAGTAGTAGGGTCTACCGTGAGCATAAAAATACTGCCGAATGCTTGAGAACCTGTTAATTGAGAAAATGTTTCGCCATCGGTAGATTTGAATATCCCCATTCCATTGAAACCAGCCGTACCGTTTTCACCACCAGTTGCAGAAGTTAGACCTGCTTCACCTGTACCGTAAAAAAGCTCCCCCTTATCATTTTGAGCCATACTTACCACACCAAAGTTATCTTCGCCTATGGTAAGCGGATACCAAGAACCACCGCCGTTTGTACTTTTAAATACCGAACCAGAAACACCACCAGAGTACAGGATACTTGGGTCATCCTTGTCAATCACCAGACATCTTGTTCGTCCACCAACATTATCTGGGCCTCTAAATTCCCAAGTGAGTGGCCAATCCGCCTTAAACTTAACATTTTGTTGCCCTTTTATTTCAGCTTTTACAGCTTCGATGTCATCTATGGTTACAACCCCTGTCGTCTGATTTGCACGAACCGTTTTCAAATACGCTTCATAACCAGCAATGCCTTGCTCAGTTTTAGTACGTGGAGAGTAGATTCCTTCGTTCGAAGAATTAGTGTAAAGCAATGCTCCTGCTACAAAAACAAGTGCAAAAGCAATAGATAGTACTGATCTTTTATTCATATCTCTTATTAACGTTTATTCAAAATTTTAACACACAAATTTACTTTTTGATTTTAGACTATCAAGCAATACTTAAGCAACTGTGCATTTGGATTGACTAATGCATTTCAAAATTCTGTTATTTGCCGGAACTATAGGTAATATATAGCGAAGTAAAATATTGATTATTAGCACCATACATAATATTAAGTCGTCTCGGATACAAATCAAATCTGACACCTAGCTTACAACTTTGAAAATAATAAGAATGATTCCAGTTTAAAGCTACGTGCAGGTCAGTATGTACACCTAGTGTAGTGGATAGCTTGGTGAAACCATTGGTCCACGATGCGGGACCATAAATCGAGTCTTTATTCTGAATAGTTTCTATATTTTGCTGTATGATATCAGGGCCTGTTCCGTCATTTCTATTGTGCTGATAGCTAATGTAGTACGGTTTCATAATGCCAAGGCTAGGAGCTAATGAAACTCCTAGAAGAATATCGGGCGATGCATATCTTTTGGTTCCTGCACTAATGGTTTTGTAAACGGTATATCCGGAACTTAGACTAGCAGCAGCGTTTAGCTTTCCGTAGACGTAATTTCTCGGATTGATAACACGTGTGTTTTGAGAATTGGTTTCTTGGGAGTGATGAATAGTCTGTAAATTCACAAAAATCGCTCTTTTCTTAGCATCATCATAGCGAGTGTATCCCAATCCAGCTCCGTTGGTAGCTAAGGTAAATGTTCCAAAATGTATTTTTTTCGCATCTTGACCATAAGCAGTAGTAGAAGGCAACAGTGTCAACAATGCCAATACAAGAACTGTTATAGGTACCTTTACAAATTTCAAATCGTGGTAAAAATAGAATTAAAAACGCAACTTTGCTGAATATCACAACTAAAATGACATCTATAGTTACGTACCAAGGCAATTTGAGAACGTCTTGCGTTCATTTGGATTCGAAAAGTGAAATACTCACAGATGCCCCAAAGACAATCATGGCAAGGGAGAAATATTTAGCCCAACAGACCTTGTAGCAACGGCTCTTGCCTCCTGTATGATTACAGTTATGGCCATTAAAGCAGCGAGTAAGCATATACCTTTTGAGAATGTAATGGCTGAAGTGAAAAAAACATGAGTTCTTCGCCAAGGAGTATCTCAAAGATAGAGGTGACTTTTACGATTAAGGATTCGTGGTTGCCTGGCGACAAATCTTTACTCGAACAAACGGCACTTACCTGCCCGGTAGCGAAAAGCTTGAATGACGCCTTAGCTGTAGAAGTGCATTTTAATTACGCAGAAGAATAAGTGCGTAATAGTGGCTAAATGGGTTTGAGTATCAATACAAGACACGAATAATTGTCTTGCAAAACCAGTGGCCACTTGCCTGGTCAATAAATGTTAAACGGTATAAAGTGTGTGTACAGGAGTAACAGATCCTACGCCAGGACAAGCGTCTCTAGAGCGGCAAGAAGTGAATAAAGCACTTATGAAAAGTGCAATGGCAAAAATGCTTAAGATTTTTTTTATGTTCATGTAAATTAGATAATGTTGTATGCTTGCAGACGTAACGTCGTTTGCGTATCGTATAGTGCAAAGTAACAATATTATAGAGGTATTAAAAAACAATGAGGCTGCAAGCTTCATTAGTCTACACCTAGATGACAATGTTACGCAACTCGCCCTCAAGCACAGTGGCACGACAGATTTTAATTTAGCTGCAAGCTTGCAACTCATAAAGTTGTACCAAAAGAGTAAGAAAAAACTACCTCTTTTTGTGGAGCATATGCTCGCTCTGGATGAGCGTTCATATATGCAATGCACCTCTCAGCGTGTTGCTCAGTATAAAACCACTTTCCTCCGAGGAAACACCCTTTTAGACATCACGGGCGGCTTGGGAGTAGATAGTATTTTTTTAGCATCGGCCTTTGACCAAGTTACGGTAGTAGAGCAGAATGATCAGCTTCACACGATGGCGGCATATAATATAGATGTATTGGGATTAGAAAATGTGCTTAGGGTAAATGACGATGGTACATCCTACCTGCAAGATACGAGTATCACCCACGACTTGATTTACATAGATCCAGATAGGCGTAGCGATTTTGGCAGGTCAGTAGCATTGGAGCATTTGTCTCCTAATGTGCTGGATTTAATTCCTATGTCACGTGCAAAGGCACGAAAAGTGTATATCAAGCTCTCCCCACTTTTTGAACTCAAGGAGGTTTGGAAACAGTTTGAACACGTAGCGTGTGTCTATATTTTAGCAGAACGTGGTGAGATAAAAGAACTGGGTATTTTAATTGATTTTGCATGCACTACGAACAGTTTTCAGGTGCATCTCAAAGATGTCTATACGCATTTTGAACTCACGAGTCTTACGAATAAAATCCCGAACGTTTCATATACGAAGTCAAATTATAAGGGCCTCCATATTCCTTTGGCACTTGTTGCCAAAGCAGGAGTCATACATCACTTTTTGGCAAATGAAGAAGTAGGGAAGCACCCAGATTTTGAAATCTATTTTTCGAACAACATTGCAATACCAGGCACGCGAAATTTTGAGATAGTAGCAAGATGTAGCCTAAATGCTAAGGCAATAAAAAAATGCCTGAAACTGCAAGAGGTAAAACAGTGTAATGTGGTAATAAAGGGGGTAGCAGATAAGCCCAGTACCTGGCATCAAAAACTAGGGACAAAAGACGGCGGAAATCTATTTTTATTTTTGCTCAAAGGAGCAGAAAACGAAGCATTACTAGCTCGGTTTATTTCTTAAGTTGTTCCTTGATATAGGCATCAAGTGCAGCCACCATACTCGGATGATCTGCTGTAGGAGCAGGAATCGTATTTACGAGACCAGCTTCTTTGAGAGCTTGATCGGTAGTTTTACCCCAACCTGCTATAGCTCTAGAGCCTTCCTGTACGAAATCTGGGAAATTGGCAAATAAAGACACAATACCTTGCGGGCTAAAGAATACCAAAATATCATAATAGACATTGGTAAGTCCCGAGAGGTCAGAATTTACCGTATGATACATTATTGCTTCGGTATGGGTGATATTCATTTCGTTAAGGTAATTAGGAATCACCTCATTGCGTATATTGCTACACGGAAATAGATAGTTGAGTGCTTTATGCTTTTTGAGTAAATCTAAGAAAGAAGAATCGGTCCCTTTGCCTACGAACATTTTTCGTTTTCGCAGTTGGGTATACTTCTGTATATAGAGTGAAACGCCTTCGTTTGTACAGAAATATTTCATAGTAGCAGGTATCTCTACCTTCATTTCTTCTACTATTCTGAAAAAATGATCGATGGCATTGCGTGAATTAAAAATTATGGCATCGTGGTCCAATATTCTGAGTTTCTGCTTTCGCAACTCTCTTGCAGCTACTGGCTGCACCTCAATAAATTGATGGAAATCAACGCGTACTCCGTACTTCTCTGTAAGCACATCATACACAGTTTTGTTGCTTCCCGGATGGGGTTGCGATATTAATATCGTTTTTACACTCAAATTAATTCTCTTTAGCTGTTTACGAATAGTATTTTGGCAAATACAAGTGCCGGTACTATTTCGTAGGTGCAAAGGTAGACAAAAACAGCGAGAAAGGAGTGTTTAAAATTGGATTGGAGGATTACTATGGTACCATATAGCCGTATCAAAAAGTAAATAGCTATACCAATCAATACGATATGAAAAAGGTCGCCGCTCAGTCTGAGGTAAAAAATATCGACCAATATCAATCCGCTGATTACAAGACTAAATAACTGATTAATACTTGATTGAAAATCTACCACACGCGAGCCTAAGTTGCTCTCCTCGTGCATTCCAAAGTAAAACAAATTGCCTGCATACTTGATTAAAAAAAGGACAATTGCTGCAACAAGTACACATGTAAATATCGCAATGTTATCTAGAAATATGAAGTCGGGAGGGGTAAGCTCATAGGTGCAAACGAAGATGGCTATCGTAAAACTAGACAGTACAAACGATGCTATGCGAAAGATAGGGTTGCCCAAAAATTGCTCACTCTGCCAATTGAAACGCTGAATAGGTAAGGTGGCTAAATAAAACATAGAGGAGAACCATCTGCCATTAGTCGTGTATACAAAGACAATACACATCAGTAAAAAAAGCAACAATACCTTGAGGTACATGGGTGCCTCATGTTTGAGCACTAAGTCTGTTGTCAGAACTGCGATGAGCATTACTACAAAGGTGTTTTATTTTTTCTAAAAATAATTGACCACACCAAAGTGAAACTTTGCAGCACTAAGTTGTAAGGTGTTGCCTTGTCTACTACCTAATGCATATGCCAAATTGAGTATTCCTTTGCCAACTTGTATATTGGCCGACACACCAAAACCATAAGGGATGTCAAATATCAGTACATCACTTTCAAGTTTATTCTCGAGCAAGGCTGTATTGGCAAATAGACCAACATAACTATTTTCGCCTATGAGGTATCTATACTCTGCGGTGTAGGTAAGCATTTTGCTGGCAAAAAACTCATTCTCGTCGAAACCCCGAAGCGACGAATAGCCTCCAAAGTTATATAACTCATTAAAAAAAACGTTGCTGGCAAATAGGCCTTGAAAGGATAATTTTTGGTGTAGAGTGCTACGTTTTTTTATAGGAATAAAATAAGACGAGGCCACTTTAAACTCTAGGCGTGTACTTTTGAGCTGAGCGGTGTCATATACCGATATAATGCTGCCGTTGTCGCTGTTTGCAAATTTTACTTGCCGTATATCGGCATTGCGTACAATTTGCTTTTGGCCAATAGCTCCATCGGCAAGTATGCGGTAACCTTTTCTAGGATTGGGTAAGTAATCTAAGTCTTGCTGAAAAATGGCTAAACCATAATTGCGTATAGTATACGGATTGTTGGTAGGAATTTTTTTTGATACTCGTACAGCCGAAGTATCGGCACTGAGCAAATTACTATTGACGTTTTGGTAGTAAACCTGCACATAATTGTTGCCCTGCTGCTGATACCTCAGCGAAAGCTTACTCTGCAGATTAACAAATAGCGTGTCAAACTTATTGAGATTAAACTCGCTCGATATGCCTACACGCGTATTGAATAAGTAGGGGTAGGTGAAACCAAGGTCTAGTTTCTGTGAGTTTTGCAAGTAATTTCGCCAATGAAGCTCCAGTTGTTTTCCGCTTTTGAAAAGGTTATTGAGTTCTATATTGAGCTCACCTGTAATGAGCAACTGATTTTCTTGGCTATTGGCACTATTGGGTGCCAATCCTACTACTCCATCTAGTCTATCGGTTATATTATCATCTATTTTTAACACAACACGCACCTTGCCTCTAAAAAAAACAATTCTACTTGCTCCCTTCATTTTTACCAAGGGTAAGTTACGTAGCTTTTGGTCTATTGTTTTCACTACCGATTCATCGTAAAGTTTGCCCTGCTCTATATTGAGGTACTTGGCTAAGTATGTTTTAGATATAGTAGCACTCCCATTATATACGATGCTATCATACTCAAATTTGATATAAGGATCAAAAAACAAGGTGGTATAAAGCGTATCACCTCGGGCATAGTTATCCTGTAGTTTGAGATGAGCAAATGGAAATCCGTTGTTTTCGTGTAGGGTAATAAGTTGCTGCTGAAAACGGCCAAAGCTTGCGAGGTCTAGGCCTATATGCTTTTGCTGAGCTAGATATTCTCTGCTTATGTTGTGACTATTGATGTGTATAGCCTTGTACCTGTAACCTTTGTGCACAGTGCTGAGCAGTGTGTCGTTTTGCTGCAATAGACTATCTGCATACGCCGCAAGATAACCTTCGTTTCTAAGTTGGGTAAGTTGGCGGTTTAGCAGCTGATAAGCTTGTAAGGAGTCTGATACTTTAAGGTGGGTAGCCTCCGCACCTTGATTCATAGTGAAGGTGTATTGTTGTGCCTTAGCGGATATACCCATAAGCACAAAGCTCAAAATTAAAATACCTTTGTACACGTTTGCTCACAAAGGTAAACGATATTAAAGATACCGAAATTACACCTTGGCTGGAATATATATACATGTACCCTTTTGCAAAAAAGCTTGCTTCTATTGCGATTTTCATTTTTCGGTGTCGTTTAAGCACCAAGATGATATTGTATTTGGCATAGCCGAAGAGCTTGTGAGTAGAAGTGATTTTTTTGCTGCAGATGAACGTATTGCAACCGTATACTTCGGTGGAGGCACACCTAGTGTACTGAATAAGGAGCAAATTTCTACGTTGCTTTCTATTATCAAGCAGCATTATAATCTAGTAGAAAACCCAGAAATAACCTTTGAATGTAATCCCGACGACTTGTCCTTAGACTATTTACAGATGTTAAAATCGGTAGGGGTAAATCGCTTGAGTATAGGTATACAAAGTTTTGATGAATCGCATCTTAAGTGGATGAATCGCAGTCATACAGCAGCACAAAGTTTGAAGTGTGTCACCTATGCGGCTCAAGTGGGTTTTGAGGATATTACCATCGATTTGATATATGGCATACCTGCTCTCTCAGCTGCTCAATGGCGTGATACGGTGCAGCAGGCTCTGCAATTACCCATCAATCATCTATCGGCTTATAGCCTTACACTGGAGGAAAATACTCCGTACAAAAAACTCGTGCAGCAAAAGAAGTATGTAAAGCCCAATGAGGACCAATCTTCGGAACACTACGATATTCTCATCCAAGAAATTAATGCCGCCAATTGGGAGCATTACGAGGTGAGTAATTTTTGTAAAAAAGGAAATTACTCCAAACACAATACGGCGTATTGGCAATACAAAAAGTACCTAGGCGTAGGTCCTTCTGCTCATAGTTTTGACCAAAAAAGTAGAATGTGGAATGTAAGCAGTAATAAAATATACTTAGAATTACTCGCGGCGGATAAAAACACCTACGAAATAGAAATACTCTCTGCTACTGATAAGCTCAATGAGCAAATGCTTACGGGACTGCGAGCTACATGGGGTGTAAATTTGGCGGAGATACATAGTGGCTATGGGTATGATATACGCCATCTGTATAACGCGGAACTCAATGCATGGATGGCCAATGGATGGGCAAAGCTCGACGGAGACCAATTTTCACTGACAGACAGTGGTTTTCTTTTTGCCGATTATATCGCCAGTGAGTTATTTGCAAGTGAGGAGTAGCGAGTATTACTCCTCATCCCAAACATTATCATAATCTTTGGTATCAGCCTTTTTTTGGTCTAAGGTGGCTTCTCCTTTCAGGGCTTTTATGAATTTTTTCTTTTCATTTTTTACCTCTTCCTTCACGTTCTCTTTTACAGTGGCTTTGTCATAGCGTATTTTGAGATCGTCTGGTGTGCCCTCCATAGTGATGTATGCAGTGAGACCACCTTCTTGGTTTTTTTCTATTCGTTTCTCTGCTTTACGTGCTATCCAATTGGCTTTGGTGGCAAGTAGCTCGGCTATGCTTAGCTCCATATTGTAAGTCATATAGTTCTCAAAGGTATGAGTGCCTTCTATCTGTAGGTTAAGAGCGTTATTCCGTATTTTCATCTTGGGTATGAAAATAGTCTGGTCAAATATTTCGATGGTATTCTGTAAGGTTTTGAATTTTACATTCTTAAGGTCGTCTACCTTGGCAAAGGTGGAAAGTTCCATAAGCGGCTCATAAGCTACTAGTGCACCGTCACTTACTACTACATCTGCTTTGACATATAGCTTTGGCATTATGGGTTCATAGTTTTCATCAAGAATTATTTTAGCTATAATTTTACCATTTAGCGTTCCGCTTAAGTTCTCATAAGTGATTTCAGATTGTTCAAAATTATTAAACTGCTTAAATAGCTCGGTAATGTTAATATTGGCAATATCGGAGTGTATGTCGAGTAAGTGAGAGGCTCCCCATTTTTTCAATGAAACATTGGCGATGGTGTTTCCTTGTAAGGCAATGATTTTACAATTTGGCAAACTAATAGACTTACGGTCTGAGAGTAGTGTGCCGCTCATTTTTTGTGCTATAAAATCATTATATTGGAAGTTGTTAAACGTGGTTTGTACAGCTAAATTTATAGGTAATAAATCATCAGTTGAAGTCCCATTTTGTTTTTCAGAGGTATCGGAAGTGGCGTATAACTCATTGATATACAAATTATTTACTGTAAGGTTGCCGGTAAGTTTTAAATTGCTTTGTGGGTTGAGCAAAGACTTGAAATTGAGTACGTCACCATTAAATTTCCCCGAAGTTTGGTTGTAAGCAAAGGTGGCATTTTTAATTTGTACATTGCGTTTATTGGCAGTGAGGTTTAGACTAAAATCTTTTACATTGAGTGCTGGATTAGTAAGTTTACCTTTCAGGTTTTTTACGGCAATTTCTCCTATGTATGAAAAAGCGTCTTTGGCTAACTCTTGGGTGTAGGTGTTATATTGCAGTCTGAGTTTACCATTGGCGGTTATCTGACCACTGCTCGGTTCAAAATTAGCATCACCTAACAATCCAAAAATGAAACTAGCATCCAGTTTAGCTTGTCCGTCCCAGGTTATCGTGGGTATTTCAAAATCTTTTACCGCCAATGTCCCACTTATGGCATTGTTGCCAGTGGCTGCATTTTGGATTATTGCAGAAGCTTCGGCTTCTTTCATATTGCTGAGTGTGGGCATACGTAACTTGCCCTCAGCAGATATGTGGGATAAGGTAAGACTTTGCTCAGCTATTGTTACCGTGCCCTCTTTTAATAGGTAGTCTAACCCAAAACTTGGCTCATTACGAGCGTATGTTTTGCCTCTAAGGTACGCATTTATCGTGGCATCTCCACTTAGCTGTAAGTGGTCCAGACTCTCTGTAGCACTGCGAGGCAGCATACTGAGTATATCGGCCAATGGAGCACGGTCGTTGCTGAATCGTAAGTCGATAGCCGAGGCAGCACTATAGTTTACCTCGCCATCTACACTCAAGTTTACCTTTTCTATGAGCATATCACTAGGGTACACTACCAGCCGCTCTTCATCGGTGAGTACTTCTAGGTTTGCATTTATTTTGAGATTCTTTTTTGTGAGGTAATCATCCTTGCCCGATCGTAAGTGTGAAGCATTAAGTTGTGCATTTACACCTAGTATTATATCATTTCCTGTGTACTTGAGCGACAAGGTGCTGCTTGGCGTGTAGGTGTTACACAATAGTTTACTTGGTCTGTGCTCATAGCGTATGTCACAGTTTATCATTATTAGTTTACTTATTTCAAAACTTACGGGAGTAGCTGCATCTTCTTCACTTGGTTTTAGGATGTCATAGTTAGTGCCATAGTTCAAATCAGCTACGCGAAGTGCTGCATCCCGAATGATGATTTTGTCTATTACGTATTCACCTTTGTACAGTTTCCAGATATCTACAAATAGATTTAACTCTTCTGCTACTAGTAATTTTTCTTTGTAATAAGGCGTACTTTCAGCTATGCTCACGTCGGACATTTTTATACCCAAGTTTGGGAAGTCACGCAGGCTGGAGAGCGATATCTGTTGTACTTCTACTTTTACGGCTAGCGATTTGTTTATTTCGGATACGAGTACAGGCTGTATGTTTTGATGAAAATAAAGAGCAAGTGCCGCCACTAGCATACCAAACAGTATGAAAAGAAGTAGGGATATTTTCAGTATTTTTTTTAGCACGGCTATTGTAACACCAATATTTCCGACAAAGGACGGCTATAAATAGTATTGTATATAGTATAACCAATTAACAATGCACATTGGTGTATTGGGAGTGTATTATTTCGTTGAACGCCATATATAAACAAGGCATAAAGCTAGGGGGCAGAAGGTCTTAATATGGCCTTCTATTTTTTTAAAATATTTGTTTGGTAAGTATAAAACTGAAATTATATTTGCAACCCTTTAAAACGGGGCGATTAGCTCAGTTGGTTTAGAGCACCTGCCTTACAAGCAGGGGGTCGTTGGTTCGAATCCAACATTGCCCACAAAACAGAAGTCTCGCTTAACGGCGGGACTTTTTTTATTTTACTTTATGTGCAGATTCTAGGTTTTACATTCTGAAAAGATGGATCAATTCTACGTAGGTCATACGTATGAAGCGATGATTGAGAGAATCGGCAAGCATAATTGTAATCACAAAGGATTTACAGGAAGAGTCTGTAGCTATATATTCGTGAAGCTGTGATATAGGAGAGTAATATGAGAGTAAATTCTATTTTCAGCAGAAATGAGATAGCAAGTGCTACCAAATCCAAAATGTTTGCCAACCACAACATCTTTACATTGGAAGGTGGTGGATTCTTCAAACCACCTACGCTTCTGGTATCAGTATCATAATATCCGTTAAAAATATTGCTGGCGGGATAAACGAGTACGTGTAGAATGAAAAAGACGATTATTCCTGAAATAGTGTAAGGGTTTGTATAAGAATCTTCCACAAATGGAAGTGTAGGAACCTGAGATAAGGCAAACAAGTATACCGGCATAAGCAACAGGGAAAAGTGGAGCCTGAGGTGTAGGATGGCATCTATCCATTGCTGTCTGTTGCTTGTCATTCATTACTTACAAAGTCAACGTTACCTCAAACGAAAAAGTCCCCCACCAAGGTGAGAGACTTTTGAATATTTTGATGTAGCGGCCTCTACCAATCGTCATCGTCTATATAAGGTACTGCAGCACACGTAGCTTTAAGCCCTTCAATTAGTTTGTTCATTTGATTATTACACGCTATCAGAATCACATCGTTTTTACGCACATTCTTTTTAGCGTTTAGATAATATTCCATATATGTTTTTTCATCTTTTTTATCCCCGCTAGGATTAGGATGGATGTGCATGAAATTTTCAAATTTATATCTGTAACGTTCATCTTTGAAACGCAACTCCATATCAAATTGCAGTTGACCAGCTTCTTTAGTTTGGTACTTATTTACTTGTACGAGTAAAGGCATAGTTACAAAAGCATTAATCGTAGAGCCTTCTTTACCGTTAGGATCGGCACCGGCGGCTTCTATCATTTGTTTTGCTTCTTTTTTTCCAAATTCTTTTTGCATCCAAGTCAATGCACGAGCGTATAGAGAATCATACACTGCATAATCTTCGCCACCTAAATCTAAAAATCTATCTGGAACTATTACTTCTACTATTTCCATATAAGCCACTAACTGAGAGGTGCTGTCATACGGCATACCCGTAAATCGTTCGTATGGTTTTGAGGTAACTTGTGGTCTAGCTGCTCTTACTCTATCATCACCACCGTAACCATAGCTGTTGTCATCGTCAGAAGAACCCCAACTGTCATCGTCAGAACCCCAAGCATCATCGTTTGTTGTGCTGTCATCTGTATAGCTAGCCCCTGAACCTTGGTCGTAATCATAATCAGAGCCTGAATTATCGTCAGAACCCCAACCATCGCCAGAATCATCTCCCCAGCCGTCGCCAGAATCGCTCCCCCATCCGTCACCATCAGCTTGGGCATAAGACGACATGGTGAATAATCCTAAAACCAGCAGTGTAAAAAGTACTTTTTTCATATAAACTGTAATATTCCGCTTTCACTTAGGCCAAATAGCGTGCCAATACTGCAAACGGTCAGCGAAAATACCCCTTTTTTAATTGGATGCAAGTGGAGGAGTTGTGGATTAAAAAAAATTACACTAATAGAACGATGCTCGTAAGATGGTGCATTACTTTGCAACACAATGAAATTTTCAATCAAAACATGTGTGTTTTTAGTACTAATCTTGTCTATAGGATGCAGTAATGAGCCAAAAGAAGCAGGAGATGACAAGGCGTCTACTATTGACCAACATTCTTTTGCCAATACAAAGGAGGCCATTGTAACACACATTTCTTTGAACCTTGCCGTGGATTTTGACTCCACTTTACTGAAAGGAAGTGCCACCTTAACTTTTGATAATTTAGCACAAGCCAAAGAACTTATTCTGGATACCAAAGATTTAATTGTGAGCAAAGTAACCATTGATCAAGGGCAATCTACCACTTTTAGCTTTGGAGAAGAACATCCGATTTTTGGTGCGTCGTTGCACGTAGCGATTTTACCCGATACCAAGAATGTGACTGTGCATTATACCACTAGCCCCGAAGCTGGAGCATTACAATGGTTATCTCCTAGCCAAACATTGGGTAAGGAGTACCCGTTCCTTTTTAGCCAATCACAAGCAATACTTGCTCGTACATGGATTCCTTGCCAAGATGGCCCAGGAGTTAAGTTTACGTACGATGCAACTATACATACTAACCCTGAACTTATAGCACTAATGAGTGCACAGAACGGGACGACCAAGAATGCAAATGGAGTGTATTCATTTACCATGGAGCAGCCTATTAGCTCTTATTTACTCGCACTTACCGTTGGTGACTTAGAATTTGCCTCTACAGGCAGAAACTCAGGTGTATACGCTGAGCCGGCAATGCTTGCCAAATCGGTATGGGAACTGAGTGATATGCAAAGTATGATAGACAGTGCAGAGTCACTGTATGGCCCTTACGCTTGGGGTAGATATGATGTAGTGATACTCCCTCCTAGTTTCCCCTTTGGTGGTATGGAAAATCCAAGACTCACATTTGCAACGCCTACGATTATAGCGGGAGACAAAAGCCTCGTAGCCCTGATTGCTCATGAATTGGCACATAGCTGGAGTGGCAACTTAGTAACTAATGCTACTTGGAACGATTTCTGGCTCAACGAAGGTTTTACGGTCTACTTTGAGCAACGTATTATGGAGAAAATATTTGGCAAGCCATATGAAGAGATGCTTACTAAACTGGGTATGGGCGACTTAGAACTGACTATAAACGAGCTCATAGCAAAGGGAAAATCAGAAGAAACCCATTTATTCCTCGACCTAGAGGGGAGAGATCCCGACGACGGTCTTACAGATGTTGCCTATGAAAAAGGAAGATTCTTTTTGCAGGCGATAGAAGCCCTGGTAGGTCGCGAACGATTTGACATTTTTTTGAAAAAATATTTTACTGAAAATAAATTTAAGACAATGACCACAGAAGGCTTTTTGACTTATCTCAATACACACTTGCTTACTCCAGAAGAACAAGATGAGCTACAAGCTGATGAGTGGATTTATGGCCCAGGTTTGCCGGATAATACGCCCGAACCACATTCCGTAGAATTAGACCGAGTAGAACAAGCCATTGCTCAGTTTAATAATGGTCTGATTGCTGCTAATAAAATTAACACTGAGGGCTATACCACACATCACTGGCTTTACTTCTTACGTGGCCTTAAGAATCTAAACAGCGACAAAATGAATGAGCTAGATGCTGCATTCCATTTTACACAAACAGGAAATAGAGAAATTGCCTGCGACTGGTTCAAACATTGTATCGAACAAAATTATAAAATTGCTTACCCCGCTTTGAAGTCATTTTTGATAGATGTAGGTAGACGCAAATTTTTGACACCGCTGTATACACGCCTAGCTGCAACACCTGAAAATAAATCGTGGGCTAAGGAGGTTTATACACTGGCACGGCTAGGGTACCACTCGGTAAGCTACAAAACCATTGACGAAATACTTAAATAACCGCGTAATAGGTACATTCGTGGCCACAACTAACAAATCAACTAATTTCAATACAATGAATAAAATTACTCAAATTGGTTTAATTACTTTAGTAAGTGTTGTGCTTTTTGCTACGGCATGTAAGAAAAATGCCTCCAACAACATTTATAATTCTTGGACACTTACAGACGTACAAATGCCAAACTTAGACAGTGTCGCTTTATCGCAAATGAAGGCTGCAGATGTAGTTTATACTTTTAGCAAAGACGGAAGCTATAGCTATAATATACAAGGTACAAAGGGTGGAGGTACATTTAGCATAAACTATGAAGGTACTCAAATTACCACCACAGAAGAAGGACAAACAGAGACCTTAGACGCTCAACTGTCTGAAACTAGTCTAACCCTTAGCAAAGGGCCTGAGAAAATGATGTTTACCGTTAAGAAATAGAAAACTGGGATTATTTGACGCATTTAAGAAAAAAGTAGAGGTAAGATCAGAGGAAGTAAATCCGTTGTATAATCACCTAAAAGAAGCCGGTTTAGCCATAGAAAACCTACAAGTATTAGATGCTAACGGGACAGTAACCGTAACAGGTGTCGCTCAAGATGGAGAAACCGCTGCCAAGGTAAATGAACTACTCACAGCTAAAGGTGTGGCTTTGGTAACGAACAAAGTAACCATAGCTGACCTCTCGCACCTCAACCTACAATACAAAGTAGCCACTAACGCTAGTAACTTAAACTGTAGAAAAGGAGCAAGTACTAACGACGAAATCGTAGGAAAGTTTCCTGTGGATTCTGTTGTAACACTTGTGCAAAAGCATAACGCAACGTGGTATAAAGTAAAAGGCAACGATATAGAAGGTTATTGTCATACAGACTACCTGGAGCAGATAAACTAATATCCTTCTGCTTGGATAATATTACAAAAGATGGCTTCGGCCATCTTTTTTTTGGTCTGTTACTTTAGAATTAACATTCCCAAAAAAAAGCCTCCACTTTCATGAAGGCTTGATTTTAGTTGGTGGGCCCACCTGGACTCGAACCAGGGACCACCTGATTATGAGTCAGGTGCTCTAACCAACTGAGCTATAGGCCCTCTTTTGGTCACTTTATCTAAAGGTCATTTGCGAAGCTGCTTGTCTGCCAAAACTGAGTGCTGGCGAAAGCAAAAGACCTAAATTAATTCTCCTCTTTTTCAAAAGGTCTGCAAAAATAAGGCTTAATTTATCTTTGCAAAGATTATTTTTATTTTCTCCATTAGCCGAAATACTTTACTAAACAGCACACTTCATTTACTTAACAAAGCTACAGTGACGACAACCCGTACCTTCTATTCCTTTAGAATCCTTTGGCTATACACATGCCCATTTTTTGCAAAGCGAATGATGTACATACCCGCAGGTAAATGGCTCAAATTTAGCGTATGCTTAGCTTTACTATCTTCACGTGCAAAGTGATGTACGTCATTGCCCAATACATCACGTACACTTAGCAGTATATATTGTTCCGCTCCAGTAATCACAAGCTTGGTATGAAATGGTGATGGGTACACCTGTAATCCGTTTGCATCATATTGCCCTGCAGATGATTTGTCAGCTATAGTGGTAAACGATCGGGTCTCACTCCACGAACTAGCAATCCCATTTACGTTGCCTCTGGCTCGCCAGTAGTACTTTACATCGTTTGTTAGTTCATCAAATAAGTACGAATTGGTGACGCTTGTCTTTCTGTAAACGCCCAAAAAGTCAGAAGATTGACTCAATTCGACCGTGTAATTCGCAGCGTTGGGCACCTTTTCCCATCTCATACGAGTATCTAGTGCTACATCTACCGCTTGGTCTAATGGTGTTATTAATAATGGCCCAGCGATAGATTCTTGCGTGGTAAAACTCCAAGGCTCTGTGTAATCCGATACGACTATCAAATCATTATACATTGCTCTTACTCGCCAATAGTATTTTCTGCCAAAGGCAAGATTTGTGGTGTATGAAAGTGCCGTTTGATATACCGCAGTAGAATCGCTCATATCCTCGTTTTCAGAATATTCAAGTAAGTAACCATTTGCTCCGGTATAAGCGTTCCACTTGAAGGTGACACCAAAGTTTTCGTCATCACTCTCATCAGCTGGTGACACGAGTACGGGTGCTTCTCTGCTTCGTGTGGTAAATTGGTACACCTCTGAATGCAACGTGTCCGACTCATTAAACAAGCTTACTGTAAAGAAATAGTCCTCGTCAAAATCTAGCTCTATACCCGCTAGGTAAAATGAATAGAAAAATGCCTTGGCTTCCATTATCGTATCTTGACGAGCGGTACTCAAATCTGCAGATGTATCCAACTGGATAATGTATCCCGTAGTGCCATCTATCGATCTCCAATCGAGTGAGTTTGGGTACACATCTGTAGCCATATGATCTGGTTTAATGTCAAGTACATCAGTGGCCGTTTTAAACGTGCGTGGCACACTCCAAGGTGAATAGTCCGATCCGTTTTCGTATCGTACTCGCCAGTGATAGGTACTGTTAAAGTATAGGTTGTTTAATCGTAGCTCCCCTGTATAATCCGTAATAAGTGTATCCACAAAGGCGGCAGAATTGTAAGTGCCGCTCGTGTCTATTTGCAATCTATAGGTAGTGTTTTTGAGAGCATTCCAACGAAAAGCAGGTGATATAACCGTAGTCAGTTTTGAGTTGTCGTACGGATATACTAAAACGGGTTTGTCGGGTGTATTAAATGTGCGAGCGTACTGAAAATCACTCCATTCACTCGTGTCCTTTTCATTGGCTATCTTTATTCTCCAATAGTATTTTTTGTTAAAGTACACTTTCGGTTTTATCCAGCTGCTAAGTGGTGCACTACTCAATACAACTGTATCAAACAATACACTCGAATTATAGGTGCTTACCGTGTCTAACTGTATGCGGAAATAGTTTCCATTTCTCCCGGAGGTATCAAAGGTTATGGAATCTCCCGGTTCTAAAATATCTGCAGGATACGGATACCTCAATTGGCAGATAGGACTAGTGGCGACCGTGCGTGTTCTCCAGTCGGAAGAGTCTTTGCTATGAAATAATCGCCCTCTGAAGTAGTAGGTTGTGCCATAATTCAGATTGCGTACGGGCAACTCGTCATAATAGGCGGAAGATCTGCTCGTATCTCTATAAATAAATGTATCCAACAATCCGCTCGAGTAATCTGCCACGGTGTCCATCTGTATTTGAAATCCTTTGGAATACAATAAATGCACAAAATCTACTTCCATATTGACTGTATACCCTGTGGTAAACTGGCTCCAACCTACACCACTTGTTGTAAAGCTACTATAATCAGACCACTCAAAAGTATCTACTGCATTAATAGCCTGTATACGCCAATAATACTTCGTGTTATAATCCAACTCGCTTACGGTAAAGGTATTGGTCAGCACAGACATTGGCATTTCTAAATTTAAAAGTTCCGACGTATTAAAAGTAGTGTCTACATCTAGCTGTACGCGGTATTTCAAAATCCCTGTTCTATGCGACCATTTTAAGCCTACAGTAGTTTGAGAACTATTGGTGACTGATCGGTTGCTATAATTGGTGCTGCTATTTACGAATCGTGTCCCAGACCAGCCAGCGGTGTCCGTTCCTTCATAGGCTCGTGCCTTGAAATAATACTTAACTCCAAAATACAGTGAATCATAATACGTCTCTACCCAAGAATTGTCAAAACTGCTATCTGAAACGTAAAACACCCGAGCCAAGGGAGAAGAAAATGTATTGCTTGTATCCAGATGAAATTCGTGATTTTCGAGTGTAGAGCGGTAACAAGACATATACAAACGCCCCGAGGTAGTTGCTCCATCACTGGGTGAGTACAGTTCCGTATTGCTAGTAGTTGTAAAGCTTGCTATGGTACTCCAGTGTGAGGAGTCCCCATTGTTATAGGAGCGTCCTCGCCAAAAGTACTTGGTATTATGAGCCAAAGCCTCGAAATAAACATAAAAGTAGGGCTGCGAATATGATTCTACTCCCGTGGCAAATGTGCTATCGGTAGATATTTCAAATTTCCAACCGTCCAGATTGTACTGTGGAGTGAATCCACAGCGTGGCGAAGTGACTATAGCAGTAGATCCACTAGCTGGAGTTTGACCTGTAGGTGCCGTATATAAGGCATATGAACTAGCGACTAAGCCAAAAGATAAAATGGTTAAAACACACCTGAAATAATGAAGCATATACATAGTTGGCAAATATACTTTTTCGAGCGTACACATTATTTCAGTGTTCTGTCAGTATAAGGCAGCAGAATATCGCCCTACTTTCTCCTACATCTGCCAACTCACTCTCTCCATACCTTCCCTTCTTGGCACGTGTAGGCGTTGACAAATAGGTAGTTTTCGAATTCGCTATTTATACGATCAATGATCTCTTGGTCAACAACTTCTGTAGTTGCCAAGGTAGAGTCAAATTGTAAGATTCTATCTTCGTATTTGATATAATTACCCGATATATAGCGAGCCAAATTATCTCCGTACACTGCTAGAGGTATTTTTTTATTATTCCTAAACGTACTTGAAGTGTCTAGCCCTTGGCCTAACCAGTGCTTTTCAGCAGGCAGTTGTATGCCATAATTTTGCTCAAGCAAGGCCAGTATAGAAGGAGCAATATCTATATGGGAGCACATCCCATTAAACTTCCCATTCTTCCTTATTAATTTTGAGTAAATCACCAGTGGTACGCGATACTTCTCCAGTGTCCTCTTACTCACAGGATAATTTACACCGTGATCTCCTACAATGATGAAAATCGTGTTTTCATACTCCTCTTTAGCAAGAGCATCCTTCATAAATGTTCGCAGTGCATCTTCCGAAAAGAAAATAGTTCCCAATATTTCGGATGGGATATAATCCATTTCTCCGTCTTGTATTCCTAGCTGTGCTACTCGCTTTTTTATGTAGTCCTTGGACTCATATTTGGCTGTTACCAAATTATAAGGTGTATGAAGACTTAAGGTCTGATAAATGTCTATAAACGGAGTTTTTTTCTCCTGGTTGTGATGTACATTTCTAGCTAAGTGGAAAAGGTCCATATCATTATATCCCCAGGAGATTGGTCCTGTTTTTCGTGTGTACTGAGCTTTACTAAAGCTATCTTCTGTAATAAAATGATCAATGCCGTTAATATGGAGAAAGTTTCCTGCGTGGTCGTAATATCCCCAACCGCCGTAGTAAAAACTACTCGTATATCCATTGTCACGTAGCAGGCTTAAGCTACTCTGATGCTCCGGATACATCATACCCTTGGGCAGATTAACCTTCATATTAGCAAACCCGCGTTGACCAATGCCTGACGGTAAAGATGCTAATACATTCGTCAGCACGCCATGTGAGCGTTCGGCATTTGCCAAAAAATTATTCCAACTTAAACCTTCACGAGCTAAACTATCGATAAACGGAGTTAGACTACGAGGAGTAACACATCTTTTACCCGAAAATGAAGCTGATAAACTCTCACTAATAATGAGGACCACATTGGGTTTTATACTTGAATCTTTTATGAAATACTCACCCAATACATTGGCATATTGTTCATCGTGGATGAGCGGATACGCTAAATCACTAAAATTAAACTCTGGATGATTGTCGCTATAGATGGCCGTATTTCTTGCTATATCACTAGGCGTAGTTTTAGTTGATTCATTTTTGAAACTCTGTAGAAAAAGTGTCTCCTTAGAATTGCCCAAGAGGTAGGCATAACTGGAATCAAAATATTTAATAGCTTTCGTACTGTAACGTAGATTGACGAGTACGAAAACACCCAAAAGGAGATAAACACCTATGAATACTCGCTGCATCCGTTTACTGAATATTATCCTTTTACTTGTTTTGTAAATGAACATATAGGCTAGCCACGCAACTCCTATTATTACAATTAGAATCAAAAAACTATACGTAGAAATCTCATTACCAACGATATGCAACAACTCCGTCGCAGAAAATTCCAGTACCGACGAACTCAATATACTACTGCTGATTACAAAATATCCCGTTAGAATGAGATGAATGATTACTAATATGAAGGCTAAAAATCGAGCAATTTGCTCTGCTATTTGCTGATGAAAAATAGCTATGAACAACGCAACCAGGAGAATACCTCCCGACCATTGATAAATGAAAAAAGAATCGAGATTCACACTCCGTTCAAAAAACATAGCCAACGAAAAATCAATGGTACCTCTGCTGCAAACCAGAGCATATTCTAAAACTCGTACTATCAAAAAAACAACTACAAGCGTGAGAAACAGCTTGATCGTAAGGAGGAATATCGCTTTAAATCTACTGAACATAGTGAGGACTAAAACGGGGCTTCAAAATCTACCAATATCACTTTAGTATTATGATATGCTTTCAGTTCATTAATCGTGGCCTTATCCGCCTCAGAAGTAAGGCCGTTTACCCATAAATGTAGAAATGCATCAGGAAAATGCAACTTAAGAAATCCAATCATATGATAATCTGCAGAAAGTACGGTGGGATTCTGCTGCTCAATTGTGTTGCTAATAATCGCTATCATCTCCTCATTGGTATAAGAAGGATTGGTATCATAGTAATGCGGCACCCAATAGCTACTATATAGACCATACTTGTTCAAGCTATCCAAGCATTGTGTGTTTTTAGTTTCTATAATAGTGCGTTTGGTCAAATTGAGCTTGGTTAGTTTGTCTTTCAAAATAGGAATAGACTTGGCCACTATCCCTGAATCCTCTGAATTTTTGAAATCGAGCCATACATAGGGAAAATGTTTTGTTTGTATGGACGAAAGCAATGTTTCTAAGCTTGCACCACCACAAGGCTCCCCGTGGGTACACACAAAGCTCTCAGTACTGTCTACATAGTAAATGTCTATTTCGATGCCTGGGAAAATACTCGCCATCGTGTCTGCATCCTCTACACAATTCACTCGGTGTTTCCAGAGCTTTGCTTCGTCATCATTGTAAAATGCGGAAGTAAGAACTGGCTCTGTGTCTTTATTTTTACACGACAATGTGTTTGCTATTGCAATGATTAACAAAACATTACGTAAAATTTGAAATGGTTTTTTTCTATGCATGTAGCTGTGGGAAACGCTTATTTTTTTATAAGGGCTAAGGTAAGGCGATAATACAAAATGACAAATACACCCTACCTTTGTTGCAGTGCCCATCACAGAAGAGGACATACAAACCAAAGTACACATTGACCCACAAATTCTGACGGAGATAGAAGAAGAGGCTCAGGTGATTGTGCATTGCTCCTTTTACAATGACCCTAGTATTCACTTCGGCGAAATGGGTGTGCGGGTATGGAAGGAAACTTTTCTCATAGATGAGGCTACAGGCATTAAAGTGCCAATGATAAAAGCTTTAGGAATTGTATATCAGCCCGACTGGTATTTCTTAGCTCCCGGAGAGACAAAGCGATTTACGATGATTTTTGAGGCATTGCCAAAAAGTTGTGTTTCATTTACTCTCGCAGAAATAATCAACCAACCCGGTGCATTTGTGGTAAAGGGCATCAAGAGGAACAATTCGGATATATACAGTGTGAGGTTGGATTAACTCTGCACCTCAAGGCCACAAAATATTAGTCTCTTAGTAAACCACCAATTTTACATTGTGCGTGCCTAGCAGTTCTACAAATTCTGACGCTTGAAACTCGTTTTCGTCAAACTTACTCGCTCGCTGACGGGCTTGCTCTTGTCGTTTTATGCTGCGTACATATCTGCGTATGCCTTCATCATCATTCAGAATAAGGCCGGGTACTTGTACCTTTTCACCATTATTATCCTTGGCTACCATGGTAAAGTAGCTTGAATTGCAATGGTTCACTTTGCCGGTTTGTATGTTCTCCGACTCTACGCGTACGCCTACTACCATACTCGTTTTGCCCGTATAGTTGATAGAAGCTCTTAAAGTCAATATTTCACCAACTTCTACCGGATGCAAAAAGTCTACCCGATTTACCGAAGCGGTAACACAGTAATCACCGCTATGCTTACTCGCACACGCAAATACTACTTGGTCCATCAGGTTGAGTATATGACCACCGTGTATTCTACCGCTAAAATTGGAGTGAGAAGGCAACATGAGTTCCGATAGGGTGATTTGCGATTGCTCTGCTGTTTTGAAAACCATCGTACGAAGGTAGGGTTCTTACTAACATTCATTTCAAAGATTTTCTTTGAAATGACCCTATGCCGTGGGACAACTACTGAGACTCTTCAGATTCCAAAGAAGGTATTTGGAATGACGCGTTCCTTTGGAACAACTACTGAGACTCTTCGCTATGCTCTGAGTCCAATTCCTTCAAAAATGCCTCGGCTATTTCCAAGTATGCGTCCATCTTAGGTCCTTCCATCTTTTTGGCGAGGTTTACCATCATGCCCATTCTGCGGTTTTTGCCAAATTCTTCTCTATTCACGTATATAAATCGCCAGTACAGAGCATTCCACGTTTCGCACCAGTCTCCTTTGGGGTAGTCACTCATTTTCAATATATAGTTGCTTCCGCTGCAATACGGTTTGGTCGTCATCAATCCTCCATCAGCGTATTGGGTCATTCCGTACACGTTGGGCACCATCACCCAGTCGTAGGCATCTACGTACATTTCCATAAACCATCGGTACACTTCATCTGGATCAAACTCGCAGAGCATCATAAAGTTACCGAATAGCATGAGTCGTTCTATGTGATGTGAGTAGCCTGTTTTGAGTAGCTTTTTTATGGTCTCATCTATCGGCACTATGCCAGTGGTCCCTTCCCAGAAGCTTTTAGGAATTTTTCGGGTGTACCCAAAGTGATTGGTCGTACGTTGTTTTACTCCTTCTAGCGAATAGATGCCGCGTATGAATTCTCGCCACCCCAATATCTGGCGAATAAACCCTTCTAAACTATTGAGCGGGAAATTATATTTCTTGTGTGCTTTGAGTACTTCGTTTATGATTTGTTTGGGACACAGCAAACCAACATTGAGCATAGGTGTAAGGACAGAATGCCACAGCCAATGCTCATCTTTTACCATTGCGTCCTCATAGTCACCAAACAGCACAAATCGTTCATTTATAAACGATTGCAAGTGTTTTTCAGCTTCATCATGTGTGGTGGCATAATAAAAGGTCTCTCTGTCACCATAGTTGTTTCCAAAGTGCTTTGATACATATTCTTTGGCTTCAGCAACATATTCGTTCTCTTTAGGAATATCCAAGGTTGGTATTTCAGTTCCCTTCGGTACTTTCTTTCTATTCTCTGCATCAAAACTCCATTTACCTCCGACGGGTTTTTCTCCGTCTTCTAGTAAAATTTTGTACTTCTTACGTTGCCCAGTGTAAAAACTCGCCATCAAATAGCTTTTCTGTTTACTCAGTGCAGCACGTACTTCGTCCTCCGTCTTTATGAAATTGGGATTTGTAAAAGAAGTAAGTTCAATGTTGTGTTTTTTTGCAAAACGCTTGATTCTACGCTCTATTAAATAATCATCAGTAAGCGTATAATAAACTTTATTAACCTTCTCATTACCAATAGATTTAAATACATATTCTAAAGTATTGACAGAGTTGAAATCAACATAATTTACCTTTACTTTGTCGGAAATATATTTGGCGTAATATTTCATACTAGCTCGGTGCAGTACGAGCTTTTGTTTGTGAAAATTATACTGCGAAAAGTAGAGATCATCTTCTATCAGATACACCTCATCGCACGCATCTATCAATTCGCACGACTTATAGAGTTGGTGCGGAAATATGAGTCCTATTTTAGCCATAAGTCTCTGTAGCATCTATCGGCATCGTAACGTTCTGCTTGCCCTTGCGTGTTAAACTTTCTGAATGGTCTTGGATCGTGGCCAATGCCGGCTATGTACATCCAGTTGCCATAGTTACCTGCTGGGTCGTAGTCTATAAGTTGGCTCTCTAGATATGCTGCTCCCCATCGCCAATCTATTCCTAAGTCGTGTATGAGGTAGCTTGCTACATTTTGTCTTCCGCGATTACTCATCCATCCTGTAGCGTTCAGTTCTCGCATATTGGCATCTACTAGATCGTCACCCGTTTCTCCATTAGCCCATTGCCAAAAAATTTGCTCATTTTGACTCGATTTGATTTCTTTTTGCTGGATTCCTCCTTTTTTAAAAAAACGATCTCTGTGAATTTGCAGTTGTAGTTGAAAGAAGTCTCTCCACAACAACTCAAAGATGAGCCAGTAGGTAGATTCATTGGAAATCACCTCATTTTCGTATTGCACGATATAGTCGAATACCGTGCGAGCAGACACATTTCCCAATGCCAACCAAGGGCTAAGCCTACTACTGTAGTCGCTACCCACCATTCCGTTGCGAGTCTCTTTGTATGTGGCTATTAGGTTGCTATCATTTAAGTAATATTTTAATCGATTGAGGGCAGGATTCTCACCACCTTTAAGTTCAAATGATATTGAATTTTTGGGCAATTTAGGCAATGCAATTGTTTGGGAATAGCTGCCGTATTTACCTACCTTATTTTTGAACGGGGTAAATGTTTTGGGCATTTGGTGTAGTTCAAAAGGAAGATTCTCTTGGTCTACTAATGTAAAGTGGTTGAACGTATAAACCTCATCTGCATGGATCTCAAGTACGTTATTTTCTTGCTTACGCTCTTCTGTGCCGTAGCATCTTTGATACGTGAGTGTTTTTTCTTGAAGTATTCGGCTTGCCTCTAGCTCATTTATATTTTTAAATATATGAAAACCAATACCTAACAGATCTAACTTGGCTGCAAGTTCTAGGAGCGATTCCTTTAAAAATGTTTTTCGCTTTTTACTTACCCAATCAAAACCGAGCGGATGTTGAGCATCGTACTTTTCTTCGTGAATGTAAAAGGCAGTTACGCTATCAAATTGAGCTAATCTTGAGAGTATCTCATGGTCCGATACACGTTGGTCTTTTCTAAACCAATGAATGAGATTTCTATTTTTTATTTCGTCTACAGCGTTCACTACAATATTTTACTTCTTCCCAGTTTTTCTCCCACTTCTTTCGCCAGGTGAATGGCAAGCCGCACGTTATGCACTCTTTGGTTGGGAGGTTTTTCTTTTTGTGCATCATATTTATAAATGCTATTGTCTTATTTCTCGGTACATTTTAAGCAGAGCTTAGAACACTTCCTCCGATTTGGCCGACACAGCGAATAACAAGGCATGTTTGTCAGTTCGAGTTAAAACATCTTTAATGTTTTTGTGTCGAGAACCAGTCCTAAATCATATATCCTAAGTCCTTTAAGAAGTCACCAAACTACTCATTCCACCATCTACTCCTATGATTTGGCCGCTCATCCAGCTTGCTTTATCACTAATGAGGAAATTTACCATATTCGCTACATCAGCTGCTTCTCCTATGGCTTTTAGCGGGTGACGACTTTCTGCTCCTTCTCGTTGTTTTTCGTTTCGGAGCAGTTTTTCTGCCAATGGTGTATCTGTAAGACTAGGAGCAATGCAGTTTACACGCACCGCAGGTGCATACTCGGCAGCGAGTGCACGGGTAAGACCTTCTATTGCTCCTTTGGCACCGGCTATACTACTGTGAAATGGCATTCCCTTCTGAACAGCTACCGTACTGAATAGAACAATACTCGCATTTTCTGATTCTTTCAAATTGGGCATATATTGCTTTATTGTTTTCACCGCACCAAAATAGTTGACATTCATATCATGCTCAAAATCAGCCATTTTTAAACCTCTGAACGGTTTTAGGTTGATGCTTCCTGGGCAATATACAAGAGCATCTATGGCTCCATCTATGGTTGGAAAATTAGGTTCCGCGGCAGTTACGTCCACTTCTCCTTGGCTTCGGCTTATGAGTATAGTCTCCGCTCCTTCGCTAGTGAGTTGCTCATTCAGAGCAGCACCTATTCCTGTATTTCCACCTATTATTAATACGCGTTTTGTCATAGTGTAATAACATAGCGTCGTCAAGATGGTTTTAACCAATGATGAAACAAAACATGGCAGCAGCGGTTTAAGAGGTAGAGATTTACACTGTGGTAAAAACTGAAAATTTCGAAAAAATCGAAATTACTTCTCAAGAAGAGTTATACAAATGGTTGGAACGTAATCATATGCAACAAGAGAGTGTATGGCTAGTAACCTACAAAAAGAGCGTAGCGAATAAATACGTATCTGTATCTGAAGTGTTGGATGAGCTTATAGCCTATGGCTGGATAGATGGCATACGACGAAAACTCGATGAGGATAAAACGATGCAACTCATTGCTCCACGCAAATCACAACATTGGGCCAAGACCTATAAAGACAGAGCGAATAAACTTATTGCCGATGGCAAAATAACTCCTTCCGGTCAGGCATCTATTGAGCGTTCCAAAACCCTTGGTTTATGGAATTTTATGGATGATGTGGATGCTCTTATTTCGACACCTGATTTGCAAAAAGCATTGGAAAACAACGACGGTGCTCTTCCTTTTTTTACGGCACTAAGCCCCTCTAACAAACGGTTCGTACTTCGATGGATAAAACTGGCGAAAACAGAAGCTACACGAAAAACACGCATCAACCAAACGGCAGAACTAGCCACGAACGGCAAGAAAATACCGGGTATATAGATCGCAAAGCATTTGAATTCTACCCGCGTAAATATCGTATGGCTCAAACGTGATTTGAGATTGTCAGACCACGCTTCACTATGTTCGGCCTTGCAAGAGGATTTACCTATCCTTATGCTGTACATTTTGGATGATGATGTGGTCAAAGACCAGCACTATACCCCCAGACATTGGCAGTTTGTGAGAGATTGTTTGGTTGACATAGGAAACTCCTTAAAATCACATAATCAGAAACTTACCGTTTTTCAAGGTAAGAGTATGGAGATTTTTGAAGCACTACATCAACATTATCAGATTAATGCTATCTTTTCCCACCAAGAGACAGGTCTGAACATCACCTACGACATAGATAAGGAACTAGCCAAGTGGTGTGAAGTGAATAAAATATCATGGCACGAGTTTCAGGCCAATGGCGTGTTGCGTGGAATAAAAAACCGTACAGACTGGGTGAAAAAGTGGTACGCACATATGCACGATGAGCAGATAGCAGTAGACATTTCATCACTAAAAACTAGCAAACCAGACTTACCACAATATGAGTGTATGTATTTCAAAAAGTTGGTGATTAATCCTGAGATACAACGAGGAGGTGAACGACGTGCCACCAAATTGCTCAACAGCTTTGTCACAGAAAGAGCAAAGAACTATATGTATCACATCTCCAAACCTGCGGAGAGCAGAGAGTCGTGTAGCAGACTATCGCCACACTTAGCTTGGGGAAGTGCGAGCATACGCCAAGTCTACCAGGCAGCATATTTGGCCAAAAAAGATGGGAATAAACGAAGTTTGAATGGTTTCTTGTCTCGACTGAGGTGGCACGACCATTTTATACAAAAATTTGAGCAGGAGATAGAAATGGAGTACGTACCTCAAAACAAGGCGTACACCTACATCAAGCGAGAGCGAAATGAGGAATATATAAATCGTTGGAAAACAGGAACTACGGGAATACCATTGGTAGATGCATGTATGCGGTGCGTGGTACAAACGGGTTACCTCAATTTTAGAATGCGAAGTTTGCTGGTTTCATTTCTTACTCATGCCTTGCTGCAAAGTTGGGAATCTGGTGTGCATCACCTTGCACGACAATTTACCGATTTTGAACCTGGGATACATTATCCTCAGTTTCAGATGCAGGCGTCTGTCACGGGTATCAATACTATCAGAATATACAATCCTATCAAGCAGGCTCAAGAGCACGACCCACACGGGTTATTCATAAAAAAATGGGTGCCCGAGTTGGCCAATTTTCCGAAGGAGTACATTCACGAGCCATGGAAAATGAATGAGATGGAACGAACGATGTTTGGCGTAAAGACTGATTACCCTTCACCTATCGTAGATGTGACCGAAGCTCTGAAGGTAGCCCGAGCCGAATTATGGGGAAACAAAAAATCCAAGGCAGTACGTGCCGGTAGGCAAGAGGTGATCGAAAAACACACCATAAAAGGGAGAAAAGAGCAATAGACAGAAGTCAACACTTACTACAGACATCGTTTTCAATAAGTGTATATTTGAATGTAGTGAGTGAACATTTAGAGCAACATTATGTAAACAAAAGCAATTGGCTTAGAGCAGCGATACTTGGAGCCAACGATGGTATACTTTCAACCGCTAGCTTGGTCATTGGCGTTGCAGCTGCTACTTCTGACCGAGAATCAATCGTTTTGGCAGGCTTAGCTGGTTTGATAGCAGGAGCTCTTTCTATGGCTGCGGGTGAATACGTGTCTGTGAGTTCACAGAGCGATTTAGAAGCTGCAGATTTATTGAGAGAACAACAAGAAATCGATGAGTTTCCCGTAGAGGAAGAACAAGAACTCGCCAAAATATATGTACAAAGAGGGTTATCTGAATCGTTGGCTACTCAAGTAGCACGAGAACTTACGGAGTATAACGCACTAGAAGCACACGCTCGCGATGAGTTAGGTATCAATGAGATTACCCAAGCAAATCCGTTCCAAGCAGCAATTGCCTCAGGGGCTGCATTTGTTTTTGGTGGATCACTTCCTGTTATCGTAGCTTTTATGGGTCAACTCCATCAGATGGTTTACTTGCAGTATATCTTCGCTATTGTATTCTTAGCAATATTAGGTGCGGTAGCTGCCAAGACTGGCGGTTCTAAAATATGGCGTGCAGTTATTAGAATCACCTTTTGGGGAACACTAGCCATGGGTGCTACTGCCCTAATAGGTTATCTGTTTGGAGTAAACGTTACCTAAAATATAATGCTACTTTTTCTCTTCTAATAGAGTAATTACGATGTGAGGCATTGTAACAACTAGCTATTAATTAAAAAGGTCAGCTTGGCAACCTTTTTTTATGAGAAAGACTTTGGCATCTTTGCACTCTGAAATTATTGGATTCTATATCATATCCATCGGACCTCAAAAAGCTGAGGAAGGAGCAATTACCTCAACTCTGTGCTGAAATTCGAACATTTTTCGTCGAAAAAATTCTTAAAAATGGCGGGCATTTTAGTGCAAATCTGGGTGTGGTAGAAATCACTGTTGCTTTGCATTATGTATACAAGTTTGGTGAGCAAGTCACTCAATCACTGCAAAGCGAAGAAAACCAAAGCGATAAATTGGTTTGGGATGTTGGGCATCAGGCATACATCCATAAGCTACTCACTGGGCGTAAATTCGAATTTGAGACCATCAGAAAACGCGAAGGTTTGAGTGGTTTTCCTAAAATAGATGAAAGCCTCTTTGATCATTTTGGTACGGGACATTCATCTACATCTATATCTGCTATTATAGGTATGGCAGAGGCTGCATTACTTGACATTAAAGCCAATAAGCATATCGCAGTAATAGGTGATGGATCACTTACTGGCGGTATGGCTTTTGAAGCACTAAACAACTTGGGTGTAAGCAAGGCCAATGTATTAGTTATCGTAAATGATAACCAAATGGGAATAGACCCCAACCTTGGAGCTATAAATTCCCACCTCAATGAAATTCAGAGCACATCACCCAATCTTTTTGAAAACCTCGGTTTAAAATACGAGGGGCCAATAGATGGTCACGACGTAATTGCATTGGTAAACACCCTTGTACAAGAAAAAAACAATACCATACCCAAGGTACTTCACATAAAAACGCTAAAAGGTAAGGGATATGAACCTGCGGAGAAATCACAAACCGACTGGCACAGTGTGAGTTATGTCAAGATAGACCCGAATGTCACGGATAGCACAAACCAACCTGCAAGTCCCAAACCTCTAAAATTTCAAGAAGTGTTTGGCCATACCCTACTAGAACTCGCACAGGCTGATGAGCGTGTAGTAGGCATCACCCCTGCAATGCCGAGTGGAAGCTCTATGAAAATAATGATGGACGTTATGCCGAACCGTGTATTTGATGTAGGAATAGCAGAGCAGCACGCTGTTACGTTTGCAGCAGGACTAGCCTTAGAGGGCAAACGACCTTTTTGTAACATCTACTCTACATTCGCTCAACGAGCGTATGACCAAATCATACATGACGTAGCTCTCCAGAATATTCCCGTTATTTTTTGCCTAGACAGAGCAGGACTAGTAGGTGCAGATGGCCCTACGCATCACGGTACTTTCGATTTGGCGAGTCTAAATGCCATTCCCAATCTCACTATCCTTAGCCCTATGGATGAGCACGAACTGAGAAATATGATGTATTGGGCTACAAGCCATACTGATGGACCTGTAGTATTACGGTATCCTCGGGGTAGGGGTAACAAAGCCAACTACAAAAATGAAATAGAAACACTGCACATTCCGAGTAGCAGAGTGCTGAATAGCGGTAGTCAAATCGCTGTAATTTCCCTCGGGCAAATAGGCACAGAAGTTAAAAAAGCAATAGAGGAACATCACCTTTCCGAAAATGTAACTCACCTAGATGCACGATGCATGAAACCGTTGGATATGAAAACCATAGGTCAAATGTTCGATCAATATTCTAAAATAGTAACGGTTGAGGAATCCAGTCTTATCGGTGGATTTGGCCAACAAGTGAAGGTGCTAGCTCAAGATGCACAGTACCCGGGCACGATTACATCACTTGGACTACCAGATGTGTTTGTAGAGCATGGAGAGATTGCAGAACTACGTCACTCATTTGGAATAGATGCAAAAGGTATCCGTAAAGTGCTAATAAACTTGCTTGGTACTTAAAATTTTGTTTTCAAAGCTATCTATTCCAGGTAATACCTTGCACAGACTCCCCCCTATTTCTCCCGCTCCTCAACCCATCCCTACATTTTGTTTAGTAAAGGCATTATAGTCTTTTACCTTTTGGTTGTCCTTATGTATTTATACCAAATGATGTGATAAGGCGTATGCGGGTATAATTTGTACACGCTGAAACACGCTATATCTTGTCAATTTTTTATCATCTTTAAAAAAAACATTATGCAACCTAAAACCAACAGAAAAAGACCAGACCGAATCATCCTATTCGAAATAGGACTAATCGCAGCGTTACTATTCGTACACTACATGCTTAACTTTGAGTACCGTGTAGATTTGTCTAATCCCTATACCCAAGACCCTTCATGGGATGAAGAAACAGCCTATGTACTTGGTGAGATCATAGAGCCCCAACCAGAAATAGAACCTGAACCTCCCAAGAGAAAAGAAATCATAGAGGCATCCATATTTGACCCGCGAGCTTTGATCAAAGAAATAGACGAATTATTCGAAACCAAAGATGAAATAATTGCTCCACCGTCATTCACACCGCCCAGACCTATAGGCCCTATTGTAGTGAAAGAAAGAATAGATTCGTCTAGTATAGTGCACGATTTTGTGGACCGTATGCCAGAGTTTCCTGGAGGAGAAATCGAACTTCGAAAATTTATTGTCAACAACTTTGATATTCCCGAAGCTATGTATGATTATGGTGAAGATGTACAAGTTGTCGTGGAGTTTGTAATAGACCAAAAAGGGAAACTATCTGATTTTAAGATACTTAATTGCTCCAAAAAAGGGTTTGGACTGGAACGTGAAGCTAGAGAGACCTATGAGGCCATGCCTACTTGGGAACCTGGATTGAACAATGGAAAACAAGTAAAGGTACGACTAAGACAACCCATCAAAATACAAATACACTAAAGCTTGGCACTGTTTTGGAGATAAGGGTAGACATATTCGGTAAGAAAGTTTTTTGTTAAACTTAGCTTTTAGTTACGAGAGGAGGGCCTGTTGGCTCTCCTCTTCTTTTTGACAAATTTTTCAGTAAGAACTGTCACCTAACATTGAATCCTACTCATTTATTTGTCAAAATTTACCGCTTTTCAACTCTGCCCACCCGTTTATGAACTCGCTAGAGGCAATTCATACTTTTTAGCGTTATTTTTACAATATGATAAAATCGCAAAGCACATCACGTCTGTTTATTACCGCATTGATTATGCTGGTGGTTTTGACTGCTGCAGTAGCTGGGGACGGTGAAGGAGACAAGGGCGGGAAAAAAGGCACCAAAAAAGACGGTGTAGCGGCTGCAGATACAACCAAAGCTGATACGTATGGTGATATAGACGATCATATTATAGTGGACGATACACTCGTATTTGAAGATTGGGACACTCCCGATGGTGGTGGAGAGGATGATGGTCAGGCCAATGGGGTATTTCAAGGTGGAAATGAAGTAGGTGGAACGAAAGCAGGCGTTGCAGATCAGTTTTTCAGTGGAGTAGCCAAAGCTGCTGAAACCTTTAAAAAAGAATACCGCGTAGAATTCACGATATACCCCAACCCAACGGCCAATGAACTGCATATCAAGTCAGGGCAAATACCTCAAAGTATTCAAGTTACCAATTTAGTAGGTAAGGTTTGTTCTCAAGGAGATTATACACCAACCCTCAATGTTTCCGAATTGCAAACTGGCACCTATTTTTTACAATTGATATATCCTGACCGACACGTAGAGTCGCGTAAGTTTATCAAGTACTAAAGTACCCCCTTTGTTTAACCTTTTAAATATTTAAGAAAACCATGTTAAGAGCTGTAATTATCGACGACGAAAGAAAGAGTAGAGAAAACCTAGAGTTACTCGTAGATTCATTTGTAGAAAACGTACAAATTGTAGGTACGGCAGATGGTGTTCTTACGGGTATTAGTGCTATTGATGAGCATAACCCAGACTTGATATTCTTAGATATACACCTTGCCAATGGTGATGGTTTTCAGGTATTAGAAAGTTTGAAAAACAAAGAACAAAATGTAATTTTTGTTACGGGTCATGAAGAACACGCTGTAAAAGCCTTTAGGTCTGATGCGGTAGATTATTTGCTAAAACCCGTATGCATAGAGCACTTACAAGGTGCCGTGGACCGTGTACGCGTAAGGCAAACTGCACTAAGCGAGCAATCCGCCAGTAAAAATGGTCAAATCTCATTGGCTAATAGCAAGGGACTCCAGTTCATAAAAACAGAGGATATCCTGTACTGTAAGGGTGACGGTGCTTACACCTACTTTTACCTAAAAAATGGTGAGCGAATTACAACATCCAAAAACCTGAAAGAATATGAAAACCGTCTTGATGGGTTTAATTTTTTCAGAAGCCACAAATCGTTCCTTGTAAATCTTGCAGAGATAAAAACATACATTCGTGGTGATGGTAGCTATGCAGTAATGTCTAACGGAGACCAAGTGAGTGTTTCCAAAAGAAGAAAAGACACCTTCTTAGCTGCTTTGGGCAGTGCATAAAGTATCGTATCTATATCTATTCCTTCTTAGTTGTTTGTGCCAAGCAGTATTTGGCCAAAGCAGCCTTAATACGTCCATTCGTTTTCAAAATTTTACGGTAAACGAAGGCCTCTCTATGGGGACGATTACCGCCTTTGCCCAAGATAAGCAAGGGTACATGTGGATGGCGACCGCCGAAGGTTTGCATAGGTACGACGGTAAGCACTTCAAAATTTTTAAACACAAAGAAGGAGTGCCAAACTCGCTATCTGACAGCTACATAACTTCTTTAGCGACTCAGAATAACTTAATGTTCATTGGGACACATCTGGGTACTATAGATATACTAAATACCGAAACGTATGAAATATCGCACGTTTATATAAGCCAGCTCGATACCACTTACGACAATGCGATAGAACAAATTATTCTATACAAAGACCGCATCGTCATAGACACTGATGGAGCAGGATTGTGGGAGTATTTTTATACAGAACGCTTACTCAGAAAGTTGCAAATAGCTAAACTAGGAAATGCCGAAGTAGAGGAAATGATGGTATACAATGAGATGCTTTATCTTCTCACTTCAAACGCACTCTATTCTACTAACCTCAATGGCATATCTCAGGTGCTAGGAGCCGAGTCAAACACTTCGTTCAACACCCTATGTGTGTTTCAAGAAGGTATACTACTTGGCACGAATAGAGGATTGTTCTATTACGCGGAGAAAAGTGGCAAATTGGAAGAAATACAACTCCCTCCCAAAAAGCGATATGTAAAGCAGATAAATGACCTCATAAGTGTAGATAGTGCCGCTTGGATAGCTTCTAACGGAGGGCTTATGGCCTTAGAAAAAGATAGAACCGTAAGACTTTACCGTTCTAATCAGTTGAGGCCTTACTCACTTGTAAATGATAGAGTAACACACTTGTACCGAGACAAGGACCACATACTCTGGGTAGGCACTATAGAAGGAGTGAGCAAGTATGCTCCGCAACTCAATAAATTTGAGCTACTACAATACTTTGACTATGATGGCAAAACTTACGGAAACAACGTATACTTTACGTACGAGGATAATGCATCCGACATTTGGCTAGGTACACTCGCATCGGGACTTATAAAGCTGGATAACAATAACCAAATAGAAAAGATATTCCCAAAACTCGGTGAAGGAGACTCTGAATCTAAATCAGTAAGAAGTATATTACAGGATAGCAAAGGGAAATACTGGGTAGGAACTAGCCTGGAGGGTCTATTTACCTTTGACCCCAAAACGGGTAAAAACAAGCGAGTAGCTAGCAACCAACAAGGTAATCTGCCTAATAATACCATTCGTTCCATTTTTGAGGATAAAAACGGTAGACTTTGGGTTGGCCACTATTTTGGACTGTCACTCAAAGACTCTAATTCCTATAACTTTACACACTACAAGGCAGATGCTCAACACAAAAACAACTCCATATATCAGATAGAGCAACATCCGACAGAGGAAAAACTCATCATCGCAAGTTTCAGAGGCGGTCTGCAGTTTTTTAGTACCGAGACTGAAACTTTTGAAGTATTAAAACACGACAACAAAGACTCCACTTCCATCAGTAACAACAATCTTATGTGTATGGAGTGGGTAAATGACGACACCCTGCTCATAGGTACCTATGGCGGAGGTTTCAATATTTACGACTTGAGCAATAAGAAATTTACCAGTATTACAGAGGAAGATGGACTCGTAAATAACATAGTATACGGGATACTGTATGAAGGCGATGGAAACGCATGGCTGTCTACCAACGATGGCATCGTGAAGTACAATTTGTACAAAAAAACATTTACCAATTTTAAACCAGTACATTATCTCCAAAGCACGGAGTATAATGAAGGTGCTTTTTTAAAGAGTACTGATGGCACATTTTACTTCGGTGGGGTAAATGGTTTGAATTACTTTAATCCTACGACCATTCATTTCGACACCACATCAAAACCCATTTTGTATACCGATATACGGGGTTCTTTTGAAGAGAAAGATGGTAATAAGCTAGTAATGAGTTTCTTGCGTAGTCGCCTCGAGATTGACTTTATGTCGTTGTACTACGTAAATCCTGACGGTGTTTCTTATCGCTATAAGCTAAGTGGACTTGATGGAGATTGGGTGCCCGCTAGTAGTAGTAATACAGCAGTTTACCCACGATTGGCACCTGGCAGCTATGTATTTCAAGCAGAGGCCAAAGACGAGTTTGGCAATTGGTCTGCTACTTCCGAAAAGTTATATATCCGAGTGAAACCACCAATCTGGCAACAATGGTGGTTTGTGGTGCTCGCCACCTTGCTTATCATCGGTTTGGTGTACGCATTGTTCAGGTATCGTACCCGTGAGATTGAACGAGCGTATAAATTACAACTGGTAGACTCCGAACTGGCAGCACTACGAAGCCAAATGAATCCGCATTTTATTTTCAATTCGCTCAATAGCATTCAGTATTTTATTCTGAAAAAAGAACCACGAGAAGCATATACCTACCTCAGCAAGTTTGCTAGTCTGATGCGAAAGATATTACAAAATAGTAGACTCAAATACTTAACTGTAAAAGACGAGATAGAGGGACTAGACCTATACCTAGAGATGGAAAAAATGCGGATGGATAACAACTTAGATTACACCATCAAAACTCGCAACATTGCAGACCTAGAAAAGACCAATATGCCAACAATGCTCATACAGCCCTTTGTAGAAAATAGCATTATACATGGTCTGCTGCCTAAGGAGAATAATCGTAAGCTGGACGTGACCATTGCTCAGGAGAATAACCACCTACTGTGCACTATTACCGATAACGGTATAGGGAGAGAAGCTGCACGCATCATGAATTCCAAACGAAGCAGCAAGCATACGTCTGCTGGTATGAATCTCACTCAAAAACGATTAAAGATACTCAGCGAAGGTAAAGGCAACTTTGATGTAAAAATAAAAGACATCACCAATGAGGATGGAAGCACCGGAACAGAGGTAAAGCTTGTGGTACCGATTATTAATGAAACAGATTGAAAACCAGCCAACTACCTAGGTAGGCAAGAGCAGTCATATACACAAACTGAATAGCTGGCCATTTCCAAGATTTGGTCTCCTTATACACCACTGCCAGTGTACTCATACACTGCATTGCAAATGCATAAAAAACCATAAGTGACAAAACTACGGCCAGCGTGTAAACTGGCTCGCCATTTGGTAATTTGTCTTTATTCATCTTGGCTCGTAATTGCTCAAAGTTTTCTTCATCTCCCACACTATAAATCGTACTCATCGTGCCTACGAATACCTCTCTCGCTGCAAAGGAGGTAATGAGTGAGATGCCTATTTTCCAATTGAACCCAATAGGTTCTATAGCAGGTTCTATGCCTTTACCAAAATAGCCTGCATAGCTTTGTTCCAAGGTAGCAGATTCTTGTATGCTAAAGGTTTTGTCGGCTCTAGGCCCATAACTCGCTAAAAACCAAAGGACCACAGATACTATCAATATCACTTTGCCCGCCTCTTTCACAAAGCTGAGTGACTTTTGCCACATATTGAGCCATATATTTCTCCAACGCGGAACGTGATAAATAGGCAATTCCATAATGAAATAGGATGGTATATCGTGACGAATAATCCATTTGAAAACCACTGCGGCAACTAGTGCTGCTACCGTACCCAATACGTACATAGCCAGCATCACTAGGGCCTGCAAGCTCACAAAACCGTAATACTGATCGCTCGGGATAGCCATACTAATGAGTAGCGTGTATACGGGTAGTCTCGCAGAGCAACTCATGAGTGGCGTTACCATTATGGTAATCAATCTATCTTTCCAGTTTTCGATATTACGCGTGCTCATTATGGCCGGTATAGCACATGCCGCTCCACTAAGGAGTGGTACTACCGATTTGCCACTTAGACCTAGTCCTCTGAGCATCTTATCCATTATGAAACTTACGCGAGCCATGTAGCCCGTATCCTCTAATAACCCCATAAAGAAGAACAGAATTGCAATCTGAGGGACAAATACGACTACTCCCGCAATTCCAGCTATTAATCCGTTGATTATAAGTTTTTTGAGCCATCCGTCAGGCAAAGTTTTACTGAGGTACTCGCTCAATTCTCCAAATCCTAACTCTATCCAATCCATAGGATAGGAAGCTAGGGTAAATACACTTTGAAAAATAACTAGCAGCACAACCAAAAACAGGAGGTAACCCAATATAGGGTGCGTAGCCCAAGTATCTATCTTATTGCTTATAAGCTCGCGTTTAGACTTGAGCGTTGTCGTTTTATTAAGCAGCTTTGATATAGAGTCATAATGACTTTCGTGGGTGTGATCATTTTCTGAACCAAAAGTGTAATGTGGCACAAACTGTTGTTCCGCCAATGCTTTTTTCAGCTCTTTTACGCCATCACCGAGTCGTGCGTTTATTTTGAAAACGCGAATGCCTAATTCCTTTTCAAGGCGGTCTATATCAATCTCAAAACCCTTGAAATTAGCAATATCCAACATATTGAGCACTAGCACCATAGGTGTGTTGTGCTGAGCCAACTGGCTAAAATAGAAAAAATTACGCTTTAGATTAGCCGCATCTGCTACGTACAAAATGGTGTCAGGAGCAGGATCTTCAAAAAAGACTTTTATGGCTTCCTTTTCATCCAAACTTTTAGGATTAAAGGAATATGTACCTGGTGTATCTATTAAGTCAATTTCGGTATCACCTACCGTAAATTTACCTACTTTATTTTCTATCGTAGTACCAGGAACGTTGGTTATTTTTTGTTTCAGACCTGTAAGCTTATTGAATACAGAGGACTTACCACAATTGGGGTTTCCAGCGAGTACTATTTTAAGTCTCTGGCTCATTTAGTGGGTATAAAAGAGAGGGTCCAGAGGTTTCACTAGTACACTGTCAGCCTCGTTTTTTCGCATACTAAGTGTGTACTCTTCCAGCTCAAAAGCTATGGGGTCTCCAAACGGAGCTTTGAGAATAGGTTTCACCAATACTCCTGGGATACATCCCATTTCTTGCAGCTTTTCTTTGTACGGCGAATCATCTAAAGATACGATTCTCGCTATGTGGCCTATGTGCAATTCGGACAGCTTCATTTGCAGGCGACAAAGATGTGTTTTTATTTGGATTAAATAAAGATAGACTACTTTCTACCAAGCTATTAACTTCTCTACTTTGCTTTTGAGTCTACTCTTACCCATAAAGTTAGCTTCCAAATCCGCATTAAAAGGAATTGGCGTGTCCAAACTGCCAATACGCATTACTGGAGCATCCAAACTGGTGAAGCAATGCTCTGCTACCCAAGCAGCTATTTCACCACCTATACCACCTGTAAGTGTGTCTTCATGTACAATTATCACCTTGCCAGACCGAGCCACGGCATCACGTACCGACTCTTTGTCCCACGGCATCAGTGTGCGTAAGTCGAGTATCGTGGCATCCAAACCTAGTTCTTGGACCACCTCATCACACCATTGTACACCCAAACCGTAAGTGATAAACGTTATTTCTTCTCCTTTTTGTACCCATCTTGCTTTACCAATAGGTATGGTATACTCAGCTGTATGCACTTCCTCTCTAAGGCTCCGATAAAGTCCTTTGTGCTCAAAAAACAACACCGGATTGGGATCTTCGAATGAAGCCAGTAGTAGTCCCTTGGCATCGGATGGAGTGCTGGGGTAAACAATCTTTAACCCAGGAATATGAAAAAACCACGCTTCGTTACTCTGACTATGAAATGGCCCAGCCGCAGTACCCCCGCCTGTAGGCATACGCACTACGACATCACTATTCTGGCCCCAACGATAATACGTCTTGGCTAAGTTATTGGCTATCTGATTAAACCCACAACTTACAAAATCGGCAAATTGCATTTCAACCATTGCTTTTTTACCTCCTATAGATAACCCCAAAGCGGCTCCAAGCGGTGCAGCCTCACTTATGGGCGTATTGCGGACCCGGTCGTGACCAAACTCCTTTACAAAACCATCTGTAATTTTAAATACTCCCCCATAATCTCCTATATCTTGACCCATTAGTACAAGGTTGTCATACTTACGCATAGCCGTTTTTAGTCCATCATGTATGGCATCTATAAAGCGTGTTTCGGCTGTTGGACCTTGTTTTTCTATAGCATAAGGTGTATATGGTTTATATACATCTGCTAGTTCAGTAGCAGTATTTACGCTGGTAGTTTCTGGATGTTTTAATATTTCAACCGCCTCATTTATTTCATTCGTAATTTCCTGCTTTATCGTTTCTATCTCGTTTTCGGTAATAATCTTATCCTTTATTAGGAAGGTCTCATAATTTTGGATGGGATCTTTTTTTGCCCACGTGTCCATTAGTTCTTGCGGCACATATTTTGTGCCGCTGGCCTCTTCGTGACCTCTCATTCTGAATGTTTTACACTCCAACAAAAATGGTCGCGGATTGGAACGCAGATCATTGGCTATAGCAGAAACCTCCATATATACCTCCAAAATATTGTTGCCGTCTATGGTTTTACTATCTATGCCATAACCCTTGCCCTTGTCTGCGATATACTCGCATCTGAACTGGTCACTACTTGGCGTGCTTAGGCCATAACCATTATTTTCTACCAAAAATATTACAGGCAAATCCCATACTGCGGCCAAATTTATAGCCTCGTGAAACTCACCCTCGCTTGTGCCACCATCTCCGCTAAAGGCTAACGTAACTTTTTGCTTTCCATCTAATTTGTTTGCTAAAGCAACACCGTCGGCCACACTGAGCATAGCACCCAAGTGTGATATCATACCTGCAATATGATAGTCACTAGTGCCAAAATGAAACGATCGGTCTCTTCCTTTGGTAAATCCATCCTTATTTCCTTGCCACTGATGAAGTAGCTTTTTCAGGGGAATTCCCCGTGTAGTAAATACTCCCAAATTACGATGCAGGGGCATTATATATTCATCGTGCTCTAGAGCAAGTGTTGCACCTACGGCTATTGCTTCTTGCCCAATGCCACTAAACCACTTACTTACCTGTCCCTGGCGTAGCAGCTTGAGCATTTTTTCTTCTATCATACGGGGTTTTATGAGAGAGGCGTATATCTCCTTGAGTTTTGTATTCTCAAAGGTGTTAAATTGTTGTAGTTTCATAATTGATGGGTCAGTTAAATTATGGACAAAAGGCAACGATTATTATTTAGCGGGCAAATTATCCTTTTTCGCCCATATTTTCGCATCGTGCTTCTACTACTCGATAATTATGACTCATTCACTTATAATCTTTATGATTATTTCTGCCAATCTGGAGCTCAAGTGGAGGTGATGCGTAATGACGAGGTAGAGGTAAACTCCATTTCTCAAAAATATACCGGAATCATTCTATCTCCAGGGCCGGGAGAGCCAAAAGACGCAGGGCGACTCATGGAAGTTATAGATCGTTATCACAACACCTTACCCATGTTTGGTGTGTGTCTCGGTATGCAAGCCCTCGGCGAATACTTTGGTGCTAAATTAGAGCAGGCCGACTACCCTATGCACGGCAAGGTAAGTACGCTTCGTTATGATGATGGACACCCTATGTTTGCCCATACTCATAAGCCGCTTGACGTATGCCGATATCATTCACTACTACTAAGTGGCATTGAAAAAACGGATCTAGAAATCACCGCCCAGACAAACGCGAACGAACCTATGGCTATCGCTCATCGCTCATTGCCTATATGGGCTGTGCAGTATCACCCAGAAGCCATTCTTACTCAGCAAGGATTTACATTACTTAATAATTGGCTTTCTTGCTTTTATTTGCGGGATACTAAACACAACAACACTTAGGTTGTATAACTATAGTATGATAGTAGCAGACCACATATTGCCAGTATTGCCTATGGATGAGCACACACCCCGTCTGCAGTGTGTGGAAATCTTGATGGACAATATGTGTTTTGAGCTGCCCATACTCCGAGAAGGTAAACTCTATGGTACTGTACAACTGGATGAATGTATTCATAGCCAAGAAGAAACGATAGAAAGTTTAGTAGATGCTGGTTATGCGAGCATACATAGCAACTCGCATATTATAGATGCATTACACGTATTAAAGGAATCTAAAGCTAATGTATGCTGCGTATTGGGTGATGAGTATGAGTGGCAAGGTGTACTTACTAAAACGGGTGTTTTGCAAGCCTTATCTGATTCCGTAACGATTACTCAAGGTGGATCAACACTACTCGTAGAGATGGCTCCGCACCATTACAGCAGCAGTGAAATTTCTCGAATTATTGAGGGTGAAGGTGCACAACTACTCGGACTTTGGCTAACCAATGTAGCCGAGAGCGGACGTATACGTGCCAGCCTAAAACTCAACACGCTCAATGCCGAACGCATTATTAACGGACTGCAACGCTATGGTTATGAGGTGATTGCAGCTTTTGGTGATGATGACTATAAGGAAAATGTAGAACGTAGGTTTCAATCATTTATGAAATACATTGACGTATAGAAGTCTATTATTCAGCACATTACTTTTCGTTACCACTTTGGTTTTTGCGGGGATATACCCCGTACATGAACTAAAAATAACAGGAAACAAACGCACTAAGGGTTTTGTAATAGAAAGAGAATTGCTGGTAAGCCTAAATGAGAGCTACCCAGAAACTGGTGATGGAAATATCACATCACTGTTACTAAAGTCGCAAGATAGAGTGCTCAATCTTAATCTATTCAACACAGTAAACATTACGTACGAGCTACTGCAAGGTAGCGAAGGAAAAAACTACGTAGTAACTATTGCTGTAGTCGAGAAGTGGTATGTTTGGCCTATTCCATTTGTGGAGTTTAGTGATAGGAACTTTAATGTATGGGGAAATCTAAACTTTAACACCGAACGAACGAATTATGGTTTATATGTATTCAACTACAATATGTTTGGGCGTAACCATACGCTCAAAACTAAAATGAAAACCGGTTATAACTCTAAGCTCGGACTTGAGTATCGCATACCATTCATTTCTCGGAAAACTCAATGGGGGATAAATACCTTGATAGAGCGTGCATCTCAAAACGAAGTTTGGTACCAAACGAGAAATGATAGCCTACAATTTTTCCAAAACGGTAATAAGAATATCATACAAACGACCAAAGCACACGTTATTTTGAGTAAACGTTTGAATCCTTTCACTCAGTTTTTTTGTGGTGTAAATTTTCAGCACGGGCAGTTGGACACGGCAGTACCTACAGATGATTATTTTATTAACAATCAGCGATTTCAACGAGATTATGGTATAAATGCAGAGCTTAGATACGACCAGCGAAACAACATATATTTTCCCACCAAGGGTAAATACCTGAGCGTGCAAATAGAAACAAGTGCGTGGCAAAACAGCGGCACGGTCTACAATGCTTCCATTACATCCAAAGCACAACGATTTGATAAATTATCAAACAAATGGTACTCAGCTCTATCGGTATATGGCCAATATAACACACAGAAAAATGCTCCATATGCAAACCGCAAAATATTAGGTTACGACGAAATAGTACGCGGATACGAACACTATGTTATAGATGGAACCGTAGGATGGAAAACCAATGCCGCTTTGAGGTATAACTTAATGGAGAAGGACATTGGGCTTAAGTTTATTCCTATTGAAAATTATCAAGTATTGCCACTAAATGTATTTGTAGAAGGGTACTTAGAGAATGGATTTGCCAATTTTGAAAGTAGTGATGCTAGCAACAAGCTAAATGCCAATGCATTGTTTAGTATGGGCTTAGGTGTAAGTACTATTTTTTACAATGACCGAATTCTGCGGATAGAATATAGTTTGAACAGTTTGAGAGAAGGTGGTTTCTTTGTACACTTCAAAAAAGCCATATAAAATGAGAGTAGCCCTGTACGGTAGACATATTGAGACCAAAGGTTTTAAATCATTTTTTCAGAATTTTACGCAACTTCTTAGTATACATCACATTGATTATGAGGTAAGTACTAGCTATGGTGAGTTTCTGAAAAAGACTTATGACATCACTTGTAATTACTGTGCTGATACAGATCTCACACCGGAGCATTTTACTTGTCTAATAAGTTTAGGAGGTGATGGTACTGCATTAGATACGCTTTCTCTGTTAAAAGATAGTGGCCTACCCCTTATGGGTATCAACCTCGGTCGACTCGGTTTTTTGGCCAATATAAAAATGGAAGGTGTGGAAGATGCTATCCTAGCTTTGAAAAACGGTGAAACCGTCATTGAAGAGAGAGCATTATTAGAAATACAGTCTGACATTCCCGAGCTGAATCAATTTCCTTATGCTCTCAATGATTTTGTGGTTCAGAAGAGGGACTCTTCCGCTATGATTACCGTAAAAGCAAGTCTAAACGGCTCATTTTTAAATAATTACTGGGCAGATGGACTCATTATTTCTACGCCAACAGGTTCGTCAGGATATAGCCTAAGTTGTGGAGGGCCCCTCATTTTCCCGGGGAGTAAATCATTCGTTATCACACCCATAGCTGCTCACAACCTTACGGTACGTCCAATTGTAATACCCGACACGCAAGTGCTCGAAATAGAAACACAGTCGAGAGCAGACACGGTGCTTATTACGCTAGATTCTCGCTCATTTGTGGTGCCGCATAATACCCGGTTGACGCTGCGTAGAGCTACGTTTGACTTCATAATGTTACAATTAAAAGGCACAACATATATGGATACCATCCGTAACAAACTGTTGTGGGGTGCTGATAGACGAGACGGGGTGTAGTTTTACTCTCTATGCTTACTATCTAGCCAAATAGTGACAGGACCATCATTTACCAAAGACACTTTCATATCTGCTCCAAACACCCCGCTCCGGGTTTCTACTAAATCATTACACGCTTTCAGAAAAAACTCATAAAGTGGCACAGCTCTAGCTGGTTTGGCTGCATTTATAAACGAAGGCCTATTGCCTTTTTTGGTGCTTGCGTAAAGAGTGAATTGGCTAACTACTAGTAATTTCCCTTGCACATCAAGAATACTCTTGTTCATTTTTCCTTCGTCGTCTGTAAATAATCTCATTTGTAAAATTTTTCTTACTAACCACAGAGCATCTTGCTCAGTATCTTCTGCCGTAATACCAACTAAAATAACCAAGCCCTCTCCTACCTCCGCATGCCTCTGTTCTCCTATTATTACATAGGCTTCCGTTACTCGTTGAATAAGTGCACGCATAGTACAATTTTATGCATAATTTTTTACCCCTCCGCATCTGGATATATTATAAAGTAATTTGATTAACAACGCATTAAGCAGTACATCAGCTATATTTACAAGAGTGAGACATATCTTTCTTATTACATTCATAGTGCTATCAGTAACAACAAGAGCACAGTATTACAACGGTTTGTCTACTGCTAATTTCGCAGGTAATATTGCCATACAACACAACCCAGCCAACTTAGCTGATTCCCGATTTAAGTTTGATATGAATGTAGCAGGAATCAATGCTCACTTGCAGCACAACTATCTTAATGATGCCGACAATGATAAGGAAGCGGATAATCTGGACAAGTACCCTGACGCTCCCTGTAAAAAACGAACTAACGGCTGTCATGATAAAGGTGAATATGACGTAGCTGATGTGGACTATGCTTGCCCAGATGTATATGTTAATAGCAAGAGTGAAGGTTCTCCTGATAGCGATGGTGATGGCGTACAGTATGGAGTAGACCAATGCCCAGATATCGCAGGGGAGAAACAGTTCAACGGATGTGTAAAAGAACAATAAATATTGTAAAAAATAGAAGAGGAGGTTCAAGCACCTGCTAAATCTACTCTCAGCGAAAACACATATGTCGTTGGTAAAGACACCTTTGATTTTGACACTTATACCTATTAGTTGGTAATGGGTTCCTATAATGAGATTAAATGGGCTAGAGGGTTCAAAGCTACACTAGATCAAAAATTAGGAATCACAACTAAAATCAGATCAGTACCTGGCTATCTAAGTGTTCTGTTACTTATGGCAGAGCTGCTAACAAGTATGACCTGATAAAGATACTTGGCACACTAGATGAACCAAAAGTGAATGCACAGTTGAATGGAAATATGTGGTGGAAAGGCATTGCTAAATAGGAGGTTATTGTCAAAAAAGATATAATCCAAATCAATAAACTTTGGTATTATCGAAACCGACAACATTATGTTATGGAAGAACCTTGGCGAGTTAAATTGGAAAAGGCTCCATTTAGGTGAATTCAATCAAAGTATGGCTTAGATGAAGAGAGGATAAGTAAGATGCTTGGAGGGTTGCTTGAAAATTAGGTTATCTATTTGTCTTTTTAAACACACCCCGAAAAACTAAAAAATTTTAACTCTTGGTTTTTCTCCCCTCTTGAGAGGGGATGGTTTGTCGTTGTATGATTTTGCTACGCAAAATCATAGCTTCTCTATCACTGCCACTACTCTAAACCCAATAGTACTCTTAGGCTTTGTAGCAGGTTGCTCACTTTCTACACGCACATCATATCCCGTATCATTCCAGCTGCCGCCCATGGCTACCGTATCGTCAGATACTAGCTCAGCTACATTGCCAGACATATTGTAAATGCCAAATTGATTTGGGTAGTACGAGTTAGCATTTGATGTGATGGTCATCTCGTCATTAAACCCTTCATACGGCCAAACTTGATACGTGTCTGTGTACTCTCCATCTACGTTTGTTCTGGTAATAAATCGCTCGTCGTATGTCTTAAAGTTGGCTAAGAAGCATCCTTTTGAATTCCTAAGATATGGACCACCCCAAGGATAAACTGAAGTAGATTCTCCTCGTGCTGATCGAATCCATTGTTTCTTCGTAGGGACACTAAAAGTGATTTTTACTCCTTGGTCTTTTAATGCAAATATTTCTGTTAGCCAGTTGGCATAAGTAGTTGCTTGTTTCAATGTCATACCTACTGCAGGAAAATCTGTGTATGCAGGATGTTGGTAGTAATAATTTACATAGGGCTCGTTGTATGCTAATTGCTGTCTCCACACAGTAGTGTCCAATAGATTTGCTTTATACTCTTCCATTCTACCTTCCTGTTTGAGGTACATCAAAAATTCTTTCCATTGAATATTAGTCACTTCAGTACTAGAGATGTAAAAATCAGGTAGTGAGTCTTTTGCGGGATTAGGGTTCCTTGTATTAATAAGAGCAGCTTCTAAATTAGTATACACCTTCCCCGCAGGCACCTTTACATAGTGCTTCGTCAGATACTTAGAATGTTGTAGTTTTTTGTTTTTGCCGAAGGCGAATAGTAATGGCAAGAGCAGTAAGAAATATCCCAGTTTTTTCATGTTGTGATAACGAAGGTAGGCAACGAATATTGTACGAATACGCCTCAAGGCGTGTTCGTACAATAGACCTACCTTCGCATCCATGCAGTTTCAAAATAAAACGATTAATCTACAACGCTATCCTCAGACCACAAATAGATCACTGCGTCCTTGGAGTGCGGCAGACGAGTTGTTATTAGCCCATTCTTCGCAATTTGAACTAGAGAAGAAAAGCATTGTAATAGCTCACGATAGTTTTGGAGCTTTGGCCACTGCTTTGCACACCTACGGGCCGCATTCTATCATCAATAATCAATCGCAGCTAAAAGCCACAAAGTTAAATCTGCAATCAGCAGGTGTAGATACCAAGACGTATGACTACAGCAACCCTACTAAATTAAAAATAGATCGCGTAGATATCGCCTTTATGAAAGTGCCCAAGTCGGCAGAACTTTTTCAGCTTTATATACAGCAGCTATTTACCAAATCACACGAAGGCACCGAAGTACTTTGTGGGTTTATGACACGTAATTTTACGCCAAGATGGATGGAGATTGCCAGCCATTATTTTGAAGATGTATCACAAAGTCTCGCTGCCAAAAAAGCACGATTACTCATACTCAAATCACCAAAAAAAGACATTGAACTGGTCCCGCTATTTCACACCATTAACAATGATTTAGACCTTAACTTAAAGCAATACGCAGGAGTATTCTCCGCAAGCAAGGTAGACATTGCAACGCAACTATTACTCGAGACCTTACCCCATATCACTGACTCGCATAGTGTGTTAGATCTTGCCTGTGGCAATGGAGTAATCGCTGCTTACCTTCGCAAAAATGCTCCACACTGCTCTCTATCCGTGCTTGATGACAGTCACTTGGCTATTAGTTCAGCTAAACTTAATCTTACTAAAGAGAACGTAGACTACCACTGGAGTGACTCAGTAAAAGCGTGTAAGGCTAAGAAATTTGACTACATTCTTTGTAACCCACCATTTCATTTTGAGTACGAAAACACCATAGAGATATCGCTCAATTTGTTCAGGGAAGCGGCCCAATACTTAGCCGACGAAGGACAATTCTATATCGTAGCCAACACCCACCTCAACTATCGTTCGCACCTTATCAAACTATTTACTTCGGTATCTCAAGTGCTGCAAAGTGGTAAATATGAGGTCATAATGTGTGAAAAATAGTATCGGATGTTTGTAATTTAAGTACTGGCTCGCAGGGGCAAGATAGATGCCTACAAGGAGGGTCGCAATTGGTACACTACCGCCGAGGCAGTAGTGGCATACGCCAAAAACCAAAAAAAATAGGGGCGATTTTATTCATCCTTATTTTTTTAAATGTTTGATTACCGTGGCTACAAATCCTTAGCTTGAGCTACTAACTCGGCAAGGTCTAGCACTTCTACTTCTCCCTCTTTATTAGCGTGTTTTATTCCATCACCCATCATCGTGGTGCAGAACGGACAATTGGCAGAAATGATACTTGCACCGGTTTCTATTGCTTCTTCTGTACGTTCTATGTTGATCTCTTTGTTGCCTGGCTCCGCTTCTTTGAACATCTGTGCCCCACCGGCTCCACAGCATAATCCATTCTTACGGCAACGCTTCATCTCTACCAACTCAGCATCCATCGCTTCTAAGATACGTCTAGGAGCGTCATATACGCCGTTAGCTCTACCCAAGTAGCAACTATCATGATACGTTATTTTCTTTCCTTTAAATGGATCTTCCCCAAAGGTTAGTTTTCCTTCGTCTATTAACTCCTGCAGGAGTTGTGTGTGGTGTATCACCTCATACTTTCCGCCGAGACTTGGGTACTCATTTTTAATGGTATTAAAGCAATGCGGACAAGTGGTCACTATTTTAGTAATCTCGTAAGCATTAAGTGTTGCGATATTAGCCATGGCCTGCATCTGAAACAAAAACTCATTTCCCGCTCGCTTAGCAGGATCACCTGTACAGCTTTCTTCTGTACCGAGTATCGCATAGTTTAGGCCCACATTATGCAATATCTTAACAAACGCCTTGGTTATTTTTTGTGCACGTTCGTCAAAACTACCAGCACATCCTACCCAGAATAAAATATCTGCTTTCTCGCCTTTGGCTACTAACTCGGCTACTGTCGGTACGTGTATTTGTTCGCTCATATCTTCTCGCAATTTAACTTTTCTTTTATTTCAATCCCTTTTAACTTGGTGCTTCGGTCTACAAATTTGTCATTTTCAATGCCCATGATACCCATGACCGCCGCCATGACCACCACCTTTAGACCCTGGTTTTTTAATTTTATAAGTTAAAGTACCCATTACATATCGCTGCACAGCGTTGGTCTGATTTTGGGTAAAACTGTTGTTACTCCACCATCTCCACAGGTTTTGATTCTTGTCTAAAATATCATAAGCACTCACGCCAATGCTCCATCGCTGGTCTTTATCTACGAAATAAGATATTTCGGAATTTAGAATGGGAATAGTTTGTGCACCCACCGCATTATTAGCTCCATATATTTCCATATAAAGCGATGTGGACCACTCCAATCGTTCCATTGGTGTAAGTACAAACTCAGCATCCACTTCATGATAAAAGAAGGCATTGTTGGCCGCGTCTCCTATTTGTCCCGTTTGGTAATTGAGCATATATGACACGTCCAAACTCCACTTATCAAACTCATTGAACTGTATCTCAGGACCGACAGAGGTTGTATGATTTCTGCTTCGTAATTCTATATCGTTTTGCAGCAGATACGATTGACCAAAGTTGTAATCTACATCAACACCAAAAGATGCTTTAATCTTCTCCACTGGCCAGTTAAAACTAGCCGAATGGTTGGAGTATATTCTGTTTTTGTAATTGGTTACAGTAGAAATAGAAATATTTTCGGGTGTAACACTATTTACATTGACCACTGGTAGATAACTGTAGGAACTCCACCCGCGGAACGAAAGTGTTTTACCTAAACCAAAGATTCGCTGATAACGCCAATTATTGCTGTAATTCATAGCGTTTTGAATCCTAATATTACCTACATTGGTTCTAAATGGATTGGTGCTATCTATTACCGGCAGCATCTGTTGTATACCTGGTCTGTTCAAGTTGCCTCGTATATTGAAATGAAAATTATACTTATGTGGTTTATTGCTTCTCAAAAACATATATGGAATAAAAAATCCTTGATTAAAAGCATAACTCGTATCTATATTAGTAGCGAAGCTTCTATCCTCTATCACTTGATTATACTCAGGCACAACGTATAAGGTGGTAAATGAGTCTAACTTATAACTGATGTGTAAGTAATACTCCATATTCTGGGCACTAACACTGCCTACAGGACTGTTGCTTAGCAGCTTTTCTTCACCCGTAGGCAGCCACTCAAAATCGTGCTCATACTCACTCATCATCCAGTTAAATCCGGGGCGAATCATTAGTTTATCGGTGAGTTGTATTTGGTAAGCGGCAGTTGTCGCTATTGTATTTTCATTGGTGTTTAGGTTTTGTACCAAGTTAGGGCTTTCGTTACTTGGAAAAGGAAGGACAGTAGTTGATCTGTTAAAATAATTTTGCCGTACATTACTTACCTGCGATGTTCCGTAATATACAGATCCCATAAATCTATTTTTTGTATTCGTCTTACGTTTTCTTGTCCAGTGGAGCTTGGTGATAAACTTTTGGTTTCCGTTATTACGCTCATTGCGTAATGCTCCATTATTTATGATACTATCCGGATTGTTAAAGTTGGTGGTTAGCATCTTGCTTACATTGATGGCGTCCTCCTTATCAAACTGTGTTCGCCAAACCAAGCGATTGAGCGTATCTGGCTCGTATTCCATTTTAGCATTTACTTGGTGGTTACTTTTATCACCATCTGATCGGCTAATCTCGTCAGAAAAAAGAGTATTATCCGTAAGATATACCTCCATATTTTGTTCGGATTCTCTTAGATTTTGCTCTTTGGTCAATACGTAAGAAATGTCCGATTTCATCCCTTTTACAGGTTCAAAATGAATGTTGGCACCTATTCCTTGGTGTGAACTTACACCACCGTTCCAATTCCAGCTGCTATTGTTATTATTAAATGGTTGTATCTCAAACGTGTTGAGCGTAGACATCTCCTGCCAGCCGTATATGTTTTGGTTAATGTTATTTAACCCGCCGATAAGCGATATTTGGGTAGCGTCTTTAAAAAAATTAATATTTCCCTTGGCATCGTAATACTCATCTGTGCCATACCCTGTTCGTATTGTACCAAAATATCCTTGGGCTTTGTCCTCTTTCAACACAAGATTTATGACCTTTTCACGTTCATTACCCTCTTCGCCAGTGAACTCATCATCATCCGATTTTTTATCAATGACCTCTACTTTGTCTACGAGCGATGCATCTAAGTTTTTAGTAGCAGCCTCTACATTACCACCAAAAAATTCTTTACCATTAATGAGCACTTTAGTTATTTGCTGACCTTCGGCAGAAACTTTGCCATCCTTATCTACCTGTATACCAGGCATCTTTTTTATGAGGTCTTCTATGTTCGCATTGCTCTGTGTTTTGAAACTGCTACTATTGTACACCACCGTGTCTCCATTCATCAATACCGGAATTTTCTTAGCACGAACCATCACCTCTTTCATACTCATAGTGGAGGGTTGCAATTCCATATTCTTAACGACATCGGCAGTTACCGATACTCGTTCATAGATCACCTCATAACCTACACACGCTACTACCAAATAATATTCTCCTGCTTCTACATTCTTCAGTGTAAAAGTTCCGTCTTCTTTGGCAATGCTGAATTGTATAGTTGCTGTATCGGCCATTTCGCTAATAGAAATACTTGCGTACGGAACACCTTTGGCTTCATTGTCTGTTAAGGTGCCACTCACCGCATACTTTTGGGCGAGTACAGGGTTAACACTTATAAATAAAAATAATGCGGTAGTTAATATCGTCTTAGTCATGTGCAATTTATTAAACGAGCACAAATTGCGTTAAGTTGTTTAGACTATTATATTTCCTTCGTCCAATTGGCTCTATCACTTGGTGAAAATTGCCAAGGAGCCTGATTGTTTTCAATATTGCTATTCATCATAGCCCACTCTTGTGGCATTGCCGATTTTTCTAAGGTCTGATATTGACGCATCTGGTATATGATTTCTAAAGGATTAATATTGATAGGACAAGCCTCCACACACGCATTACACGTAGTACATGCAAGCAGTTCTTCTTGCGAAATCATGTCATGGAGCGACTTGCCATCGTGGTAATCTGCCCCATTTTCATCTTTGGCCTTACCCAGTTCCTCGGCTCTATCACGGGTGTCCATCATAATCTTACGTGGGCTTAGTTTCTTGCCTGTCATATTAGCGGGGCACGAGCTGGTGCATCGTCCGCATTCGGTGCAGGCGTAGGCACCTAGTAAGCTAGTCCAGCTTAGGTCTGTTACGTCATTTGCCCCAAATTTCTCGGGTGGTGGCATATTGGGGTCCGCTTTGCTCGGGTCCATCATTAGATTTACCTCATTGGTAATCTCTGGCATATTATCAAACTCCCCAGCAGGCTGCAATCGGCTATACCACGTATTGGGAAAAGCTAAGAAAATATGAAGATGCTTACTGTACGGAACATAGTTCAAGAAAAATAAGATGCCTAATATGTGGAACCACCAAAACACACGCTCAAATACAACGAGTGTAGATTCAGAATATCCTTCAAAAAATCCTGTGAGGTAATACGAAACAGGAAAACTTCCTGCAGCTATATAATGGTCAGCATTTATGTCTTGTAATACTTGGTCTACCGCATTCATTTTGAGCAAAGCAACCATAAGTACCATCTCTATAATGAGAATATAAGTGGCATCTGCCGTAGCCCAACCTTTCATCTCAGGTGAGTGAAAACGTGGAATCTTAGCGATAAACCGACGGGCTAGAAATATCACACAAGCAACAAAAACCAAAGCCGCCAATATCTCAAAGAAACCAATTGCCGCATTATACACTGGCCCCAAGAATGCCAGAAATCGATGTGTTCCGAAAATACCGTCAATCAGTATCTCTAGCACTTCGATGTTAATAAGAACAAAACCTACGTAAATAATGATGTGCATAATCCCCGCTACAGGTCTTACGACCATCTTACTTTGACCTAAGGCTACACGTGCCATCGTTTTCCAGCGTTCGGGTTTGTTGTCACTGATCGTCTCGTCCTTGCCTAAGAATATGTTGCGACGTATCTTTTGTATCTTTTTAACAAAGAAATAAAGTGCTACACTAAGTACGATGATGAATAATATTTGCTCAAGGTATTGCATAAGATTGTTTTCAAAAATAGTACAATTGTACGCTTAGAATTAATTTAGATTTAAGGCATGAAAATTTGTTTTCATATTCAAGTAATCCGATTATTTTTGCAGCCGCTTTAGCTGTAAAGCAAAACGGTGCGGTAGCTCAGTTGGTAGAGCAAAGGACTGAAAATCCTTGTGTCGGCGGTTCGATCCCGCCCCACACCACGAAAAGCTTCACAGAAATGTGGAGCTTTTTTTATGGAAAAAATTAATAGTTCTCTAGCTAGCAATAACAACCACTAGAAAACAGACTAGTGAGCCGACCCGATTTATTATACCGAAAAGGCAGAAAAAAGGTGGTGCTTAAAATGTTGGATAACGAATACATTTATAAAACCGCTTTTTTTAGTAATCGCTATGAAAACCAAGCACGCATAAATCTGAAGGAAGAGTTAATACAGCTTAATAAAAAAACAAAATTCATTGGATTCTCCTGATTTGAAACGGCAAAAAACAGTGAGCGTAATCGGTGGAGGAGTTGCCGCACTTATGCTTGCCTCACATATTGATACACAGAAATACAGTGTAACCATATATGAGCAAAAGAAAACCGTAGGACGTAAGTTTCTGGTAGCAGGAGAAGGTGGCTTAAACTTAACCTACCATGCACCACTAAACCATATTATCTCACAGTATGAGCCTGCCTCTTTTATGGAGTCGTGCCTTAATGCATTTACCCATGATGACTTAAGAAATTGGTTAACATCCATCGGTATAGAAACCTTTGTAGGCTCTAGTCACCGTGTTTTTCCTGTGGGTGGGGTAAAACCAATCACGGTCCTCAATACCATTGTAGACCACATTACCCAAAAAGGTGTGCAGATATTACACCATAAACGATGGGTCGGTTGGACCAAAAGCGGTGACCTACAATTTGAATCGGGAGACTGTGTGAAATCTGATATTACCGTCTTAGCTCTAGGCGGTGCAAGTTGGAAAGTGACAGGCTCTAATGGCACTTGGAGCAATATACTATCGCAACAAGGGATTCAAGTTAATCCATTTCAAGCAGCAAACTGTGCTTTTGGTGTGAAATGGGACACCATATTTGCTACTACATACGCAGGTAAGCCGTTGAAAAACATTGCATTAAGCCTAGGACAAAAAATAACCAAGGGTGAACTAGTGATAACTGAGAGTGGACTAGAGGGTAATGCCATATATGCCCATAGCCACAGCATCCAACAAGAGTTACGTGAGGGAAATCACGTAACGATGTACCTTGACCTAAAGCCTATGATGACCGAGGAGCAACTTTATACGAAGTACATAACGAGCCATCGAAGCAAGCCTACAGACATCTTAAAACACGACCTTAACATAGACAAAACAGCTATTGCAATCCTAAAACAAATGACCGATAAAGCGTTGTTTGGCGATATTAGAATACTGGCAAAAACTCTGAAAGCACTTCCAATTATAATTACAAAAGCTGGTGCTATAGACCAAGCCATTTCTACCCTGGGCGGTATTGACCTAGATGAAGTAAATCATCACTACCAACTCAAGGGAATAAATAATTGCTATGCAATAGGGGAAATGCTAGATTGGTACGCACCCACCGGCGGCTACCTACTACAAGGCTGCTTTAGTATGGGCTACCGTCTGGCTAATTATCTTAATGAATCATGAACATAAATTATCCTAAAATTTTTTGTCCGCACCGACTTGGATTGCGGTATTAGGTGTTTGTTTGTCCGCTTGCGTTCAACATGACTTAAGCAAAGAAGAACATATAGTCGGGATAGCCCCAGGACTTACATCGAACTGCCAAATGATATTAAATGGACTTCCTTCCTAGACAACAATCATAAAAAACCGTCTATCTCTAACGGTAATTACAAAGATTCCAAGACCCCTAATTGGATATTTTACTTTTCTGTAAAGGATAGTTTAATAGATGGCCAATTGTCATATAAAGACTCTAATGGGATTATTAGAGAAACAGCAACCTATATGCGAGGTATAAGAAATGGACGAAGTCAGCACTTTATTAATGGTCGTTTAAGTGTGACCCAATTCTATTTTGATGAAAGTACTTATGAAGAAATTTTTTACTATAAAAGTGGGTTGGTAAAGAAATGGTATCAACTAATAACACTCCTACCATAAAAAAGCCCAATCCTCGAATGAAGATTGGGCTTTAAATATTGTTGTAGAAAAAATTAAACCAATAGTCTTACTGGCTCTTCTAGAAGCTCAGCAAAGGTCTTAAGGAAATTGGCTCCTGTAACACCGTCTACCGCTCTGTGATCACAACTCAAAGTAACTTTCATTACGTGACCTGGTCTCATTTCGCCGTTTTCTACGATGATAGTTTCTTTACTGCTTCCTATAGCTAGGATACACGCATCTGGTGGATTTACAATTGCTGTAAACTCATCTATACCAAAAGCTCCAAGGTTTGAGATAGTGAAGGTGTTTCCTTCCCAATCTTGTGGCTTGAGTTCTTTGGTTTTTGCTTTGCCAGCTAGGTCTCTTACTTCAGCTCCTATTTGTGATAATGATTTGCTATCTGCAAAACGAACTACAGGTACGAGCAATCCATCGTCTATAGCTACGGCCACACCAATGTGTACGTGATGATTTCTTCTTATTCTGTCGCCCAACCACGATGAGTTGATGTTCGGATGACTCTTTAGAGCCACTGCTGCTGCCTTTACGATGATATCATTGATTGATATTCTGCTCTCCGTGTACTCATTCATTCGCTTACGAGCTGCGAGTACGGCATCCATTTTTATTTCTTTAGTTAGGTAGAAATGTGGTGCTGAGAATTTAGACTCTGCCAATCTCTTAGCGATAGTTTTACGCATTTGCGATACAGGTACATCTTCAAAACTTTCTACTCCCACGGCTGCTGTAGATGCTGCAGATGGTACATAGTTTTCTATATCTTTTTTGATGATGCGACCATTGTCTCCACTACCTGCTACTAGTGATAGGTCTATTCCTTTCTCCTCTGCCATGCTTTTGGCTAGTGGCGATGCGAATACGCGTTCGTTACTAGACGTGCTAGCTGCTGGTACAACTGGAGCCGTTGTTGCTGGTGCACCAGGTGCAGCAACTGGAACCGAGGCAGAAGCTTTTACTTCGGCCGCTGGTGCTTCCTCAGCTGCAGCTGGTGCCGCTTTTAGTAAGTCCTGAAAATCTTCTCCTTTTTTTCCGATTACCGCAATTACTGTCTCTACAGGTACAGTTGCTCCTTCTTCTAGAAGATACAATACTTCACCCTTCTCAAAATTTTCTAGCTCCATAGTGGCCTTGTCGGTCTCTACGTCTGCTATCATTTCGCTCGATTTTACGGTGTCTCCTAATTTTACAAACCAAGATACGATGGTGCCTTCCTCCATCGTGTCACTCATTCTCGGTAATTTTATTGCTACTGCCATGATTCTATTTTCAAAAATGCTACGCAAAACTAAACATCCAAGTTAAAATATTGTTGGTAACGGTGAATAATCGAACAAATATTTTAACCCGATAAAGACGTGCTTTGTAGTAGAATGAGACAGTACGAAGATTTTTTGCGATACGTGTACGAGAATGGCACCAAAAAAACCGACAGAACAGGCACAGGGACCATAAGCGTTTTTGGTGGGCAATTACGGTTTGATCTTGCAGAATCTTTTCCGCTTATTACATCTAAAAAAGTACATTGGAAGTCTGTAGTACACGAGCTTCTTTGGTTTCTGAAAGGAGACACAAATATACAATACCTCAAAGACCACAACGTAAAAATATGGGATGCTTGGGCTGATGAAAATGGTGATCTAGGTCCCGTATACGGCAAACAATGGCGTGAGTGGGAAGCACCCAATGGCGAAAAAATAGATCAGATACAATACGTACTGGACACTCTCAAAAACAATCCTGATAGTCGTAGGATTCTTGTAAATGCATGGAATGTAGGTGAGCTGAGCGATATGGCACTTACTCCGTGCCACTGCTTATTCCAGTTTTATGTGGCTGATGGTAAGTTGAGTTGTCAGTTATACCAACGTAGTGCAGATTTATTTCTGGGTGTGCCTTTTAACATAGCAAGCTATGCTCTACTGACCCTAATGATTGCCCAAGAGGTAGGATTAGAGCCTGGAGAATTCGTTCATACCTTTGGTGATGCACATATCTATAGCAACCATTTTGAGCAGGTAAAAGAGCAATTGAGCAGAGAAGCTCGTCCTTACCCTACGGTAAAATTAAACGCAGATAAAAAATCCGTCTTTGATTTTGTGTACGAAGACTTTGAGGTTGTAGGCTACAATCCACACCCAAGAATAAGTGCACCTGTGGCAGTTTAGCTCCTCGTTTAGCTATAAGTTGATTCCACGTTTTTATATGGATTTTTTTGGCTGAAATCGCCTGTTTTTATATTAACCACTTATAAATCATTGTTTTACCACAACAGATGGTGGCAAATTATTCGTTCCGTCTTTTTATATTTTCTGAAAAACCGTTTTTCAAAAATGAGTGCTACTCTTCTTTGGGCTTATTCAAAATAACCAAAGCACCAATCACACCAGGAACCCAACCCAATAAGGTGAGAATCAGTATAATAATGATAGAACCACAACCTCGGTCGTACACTGCCAGCGGAGGAAAAAGAACAGATAATATTACTCGCCAAATACTCAAGACTGCAAAGTTAATTTTTCTAAAATATCTATTGCAGCCTCAGCTATCACCGTACCAGGACCAAACACAAAATCTACCCCACTGTCATACAAAAAGGGATAGTCTTGCTCAGGTATCACCCCGCCTGCTACCACAATTATGTCATCTACGCCTTGCTTTTTAAGTTCACCTATTACTTCTGGCATCAATGTCTTATGCCCTGCGGCTAGTGATGATACGCCTAATATGTGTACGTCGTTTTCCATAGCCTGCTTAGCTACTTCAGCCGGAGTTTGAAATAACGGACCTATATCCACATCAAAACCTAAATCTGCAAATGCCGTAGCGATAATCTTTGCACCTCTATCGTGGCCATCTTGTCCCATTTTGGCAACTAGTATACGTGGTCTACGTCCGTCTTTTGCAGCAAAATCATCGGCCGATTTTCTAGCCGCTATTACTTTCTCATTATTCTGCACTTCTTTCAAATATACACCACTTATAGTAGCATTTTGAGCTTGGAAACGCCCAAATACTTTTTCTAGTGAATAAGACATTTCTCCCAGAGTAGCTCTAGCCTCTGCAGCTTCTACGCAAATGGCGAGTAGGTTAGAATCGTCTTCCTGAGTAGTAGCGTCTGTCATCTTGAGCGGAGTCGAAGGGTCGACAGCCGCGGCTTTTTCCAACCTTTCCAAAATCCCAGCAACCTTATCATTATCTCTACTTGCCTTTACGCTTTTTATTCTATCGATCTGACTCTTACGCACTGCGTCATTGTCTACTTCTAAGATATCAAAGTCCGCTTTTTCATCCGTCTTATATTTGTTTACCCCTACGATGATATCCTTTCCCGCATCTATACTCGCTTGTTTTATCGCCGCACATTCTTCTATTCGCATCTTTGGAATACCGCTTTCTATGGCTTTTGACATACCACCGAGTTCTTCTATCTCTAGTATGTATTCCCAGGCCTTTTCAGCTAGTTCTTGTGTGTACTTTTCTATCACTTCACTTCCACCCCACGGATCTATTATATTGGTAATGTCGGTTTCTTCCTGAATGATTTTTTGCGTATTACGGGCTATCTTAGCACTGAAGTCTGTTGGCAATGCAATAGCCTCATCAAAACTATTGGTATGCAAACTCTGCGTGCCACCAAATACAGCAGCAAGTGCCTCTATTGTCGTTCTCGCTACGTTATTATATGGATCTTGCTCGGTAAGACTCCATCCACTCGTCTGACAATGAGTACGGAGTGCCATCGACTTCGGGTTCTGTGGGTCAAATTTCTTTATCAACTTAGCCCACAGCATTCTGCCTGCTCGCAGCTTGGCTATTTCTTTGTAAAAATTCATCCCAATCCCCCAAAAAAAGGAAAGACGTGGAGCAAAATCATCGATGGCCAATCCTGCTTCTATGCCCGTTCGCACATAGTCCAACCCATCAGCAATGGTGTAGGCAAGTTCCAACTCTGGAGTAGCTCCCGCCTCTTGCATATGGTAACCGCTTATGCTTATGCTGTTGAACTTGGGCATATTCTCCGAGGTGTATTTAAAAATATCTGAGATGATACGCATACTCGGAGCGGGCGGATAGATGTACGTATTTCGTACCATAAACTCCTTTAGAATGTCATTCTGTATCGTACCTGCAAGCTTGGCTTGATCTACTCCCTGCTCCTTGGCAGCAGCTATGTAAAAGGCCATAATAGGGAGTACAGCCCCATTCATGGTCATACTCACCGAGATATCTCCTAGTGGTATCTCATCAAAAAGGATTTTCATATCCTCAATACTATCTATGGCTACACCCGCCATTCCCACATCGCCTGTTACTCGCTCGTGATCACTATCATAGCCTCTGTGTGTAGCTAGGTCGAAGGCTACGGAAAGTCCTTTTTGGCCTGCGGCCAGATTTCTCTTGTAGAATGCATTACTCTTTTCTGCCGTACTAAATCCTGCGTACTGGCGTATGGTCCATGGACGGATGGCGTACATCGTAGAGTATGGACCACGGAGGTAGGGTGGGATGCCTGCGGGCCCTTGAAATATTAGACTCGAGACTTGAGATATTAGACTTGAGGACTCACTTTTCATTAGCCTCACATATTCCTCCGTCAACTTCTCCATAAACCAACTGCCACTTGCAGCGTCATGCAATTCTGCCATATAGCTTTCGCTTTTGAGCAGGAGCAAGATGTTTTTAGCCAGTCGGAGACTTTGTTCGTTCTCTATACCGTTAAATGGCAAAACACAAATATGCTTAGCTCCACCTATGATAGCCGATGCTGCCGCGATGGTCTGTCTTACCAGATTGTTGTGCGTAAAGGAATCATCGGATGCAGGTATTACAACATTAATTTCTGTGCTCGGATTTGAAATTCTGAGTGCTCTTAGCTTCGCAATGTTTTCGTAGAACTTCGTTCCTAGCTCAAAGTACACTGCAGCTTCGTTCGCTGCATTGGCTAGATTTTTTAATTCTATGCTTCCGCAATTTTTTCCTAGTTCGTCTATGCCAGCAATGGTTCTGTCTACACCTTCTAATTGGGTTTTAGCTAGTAATGTGATTTGCCAATCGGTTTGCACTACAGACAATAGAGACGCACTATTTTCATCTGTATAATAAGGCTCTAGAGTAATGCCGTCTGATGTGGTATACGCTAAGTCTGCTAAACTTTTACCTTTTAGATCTTTGGTTGCTTTTGCTTTCCAATCTGCTAAACTTGCTTTCGCAAACTCATCAAACGTTAGTGTTTTATCCAATTGCATTGAGGCAAAGGTACGGTTAAGTCTAAAATTAAGTTTAAGTTCAATTTTAGAGATAAGAGGAACATAGGTCTAAATCAAAATATCGTAGCCTCGGTAAGAATCGAACTTGCATCTAAAGTTTAGGAAACTTCTAATCTGTCCATTGAACTACGTGGCCAGTTTTGGAAGTAGGTTATGAAGATTAAATATAAACCATATATGTGCAAATCAACCCTACTGAACCTATAGTTCTATCTTACTTAACTTTAATCATTAAAGACTAAATTTGCTCTGCAATGTACAACAACATTATCTCAGAAAACCAAGGCGTAGTGCAAATCATCACAATAAACCGTGAAGAGAAGCTAAACGCACTCAACGTAGAACTCATACAAGAAATAGGTCAAGAAGTAGCTCGTCTGAATAAGGAGATGACTGTACGCGGTATCATCCTTACCGGGAAAGGCCAAAAAGCCTTTGCTGCGGGAGCTGATATATCAGAGTTTGCCAATTTTGGCGAAGCCGAAGCAAAAGAAATGAGTGCCAAAGGCGGAAAAGTATTTACAAGCTTGGAAGAAAGTGAGATACCTATAATAGCAGCAGTAAACGGATACGCCCTAGGTGGCGGATGTGAACTCACAATGGCCTGTCACGTGCGTATAGCGAGCGATAATGCTCTCTTTGGTCAGCCAGAAGTAAACCTGGGAGTGCCTCCAGGATATGGCGGTACGCAACGATTAGCACAGATAATAGGCAGAGGACGAGCACTCGATATGCTCATTACGGCCAAGTCTATTAATGCGGAGACGGCCCTCAATTACGGACTAGTAACACAAGTCGTATCACAAGAAGAATTGCTGCCAACCTGTATCAAATACATAGAGAAACTGGTGGGCAAATCGCCACTGGCCATAGCCGAGGTGATAAAATGCACCAATGAGTTGTACGAAAATATAAACGGTCTACAATACGAAATAGACAGTTTTGCTAGAAGCTTCCAAACCGCCGATTTTAAGGAAGGCACAACAGCGTTCCTAGAGAAACGTAAGCCCGACTATACATAATATGACATTGTGGGGTGCCTTTTATTTTGGCATTCTATTTGTTCTTAATGAAGCGAACACTAATTTTGAAACAATTATTAAACAATAGAAAAATGAAAAATTTAATCTTACTAACTGCTTTCGTATTTGGATTTTCTGCCATAAGCTTTGCTCAAACTGAAGATGCTAAAGCTAACGTAACACTATCTTCTGAGGCTCAAGCTAAACTTACCTTAGAAAAAAAATCACACGATTTTGGCACGATAGAGGAAGGTGTACAAGCAACCATTACCTTTACATTCAAAAACACAGGAAACGCTCCATTAGTACTTAACAGTGTGAAAGCTTCTTGCGGATGTACTACTCCTAAATGGACAAAAGAGCCAATAGCACCAGGAGAGGAAGGTGTGATTACTGCAATATATAATTCAAAAGGAAGACCAGGTAACTTTACCAAAACCATTACTGTAAAGCACAATGGCGAAGGTGGTACTGAATTCCTTACTATAAGAGGTGTGGTAAATAGAGCTGCTCCAGTAGTTCAACCTACTGTGGTCTCTCCAGAGCAATAAGCACGTATTAACTAAAATAATTTCAAAACCCTTTGCAACGCAAGGGGTTTTTAGTTTACAGAAAAAATATACTTCTCTCGTTTTTGCTACTCATAGCTGGATTAGCTTGTGCACAAACAGATTCTGTCTCTTTATCCGATGCGTTGCAAAATTTTAAAGCATCGGCAACACAGTCACTGAACGTAATACCAGATTCTATGGAAATTATAGTCTTGACCACTGACACCATAACTGCAATGCCTGATAGCACGCCGGCTGAACCCATTATCGCTTTTGACACGGCGGTGTACCAATTGGGAAGTATCTCACAGGGCGATATTGTAAAGCAGCGATTCACTTTTAGAAATACAGGAAACGCAGATCTAGAGATAATTAGTGTAGTGCCCGACTGTAGTTGTACTAGTCCAGAATGGACATTGTAGCTCATAAAACCCTGATAATCAAGCTATTTTATCGCAACTTACGATTCTAAGGAAGATATGGGTAAATTTATGAAAACCTTAACTGTACTACACAATGCTGGTGAGGGCTATGGCTTTGTGGAGATTCAAGGTTTCGTAGCACCTAAACTATAGGTCTAGCTCCTCCCATTTCCCAAACCACCCTGTTAATCCGCCTGTATGTATAGCTAGGACGCGTTCTCCTCGAGCAATCGTTCCATTTTCACAACACTTTTGGATAGTTAGCAGCAGCTTGCCTGTATAAATCGGATCAAGTAATACTCCTGTTTCTCGGTTAAAATCTTTTATAAAGTGAACTAATTCAGTATTCATTTTGGCATAACCTCCACAATGAAAATCATCTAACACATTAACGCCTTGAATTCCGTAGGTGTTCTCCACCTCGTGTTTTATATAATCCTTACCTTTCAGCACTTGTACGCCTACAAGCTTAGAGAGTTGATGCAATGCCTGCAAGTGTTCCGCCATTCCGGCTAGTGTAGTTCCTGTTCCACAAGCCACCATTATTTTATCATACTTGGCGGTAACTAACTCAGTGATTATGTTTTTACATCCCACCGTTCCTGCTTGACAGGCACCACCTTCTGGCACATACAATTTCTTATCCTTGATACCATAGGTTCTGTTTACCTCTTTGTATTCCGTTCTCGTTACAAACTGGAGATGCATCCCGTATAGTTTGCAGAGTTTCAATACGGCATTTTGAACCTTAGGCTCTTCGCCACGGATAATTCCAGTAGATTTTTTACCTAGAATAGCACAACTTGCGGCTGTGGCTACTAAGTGATTGCTAAATGCACCACCATAAGTCACTACTTCGCTATAGCTTTCTTCTGCGAACTCACGGAATATGCCCGACAACTTACGCCATTTATTTCCTGAAATAATGGGGTGAATAAGGTCATCCCGTTTTATGCTTAAGGTGATGCCATAGACGTCGGTCCAAGAGGTGCTCACAGTGTGAATAGGACTCGGTATGTTTAACTGTTGCTCTATGCTCATAGTCTATGTTGCCGTAAAATGCTCTTTAATAATGGACCACGCTAGGTCTGACTCATACCCTTTGGTCATGACAAATTGTACAGCTTTGTAATTTTTTTGGTAGCCTTTTATGGCCTTAAGCGAAGCTATTTTTTTACGAAGCAGCTCTGTAAGTACGTCCATATACTGCTCTTCCTGTATCTCTTGCAAGCCTTTTTTAATGCAGTAGTCAGAAATTTTTCGTCGTTTTAGCTCTTGTACTATTTTGTTTCTTCCCCACTTCTTGTACCTGAACTTTCCTCTTACAAAAGCCAATGCAAACCGCTGCTCATTCAAAAAATCTTGCTTAATGAGCTCATAAATAATTTCCTCTACGTCCACCTTAGCTAGTCCAAAAGAGTACAGCTTGTCTCTCACCTCCTGGTGACAACGCTCCTGATAGGCACAGTATTTGGCTATTTTCTGTTTTGCCTCTTTAGGTGTATAGTTCTTTTTAGTAGGTTCAAACACAATGAGGCTGCTAATTTACCCTACTTTTGTATTTAGCTTGTACACCTTAGCACAAATAGCAGATATCGTAAACGGAAAACTACAAGGCAATGCATCATTGGAGATTACCAATATGTATGCTGATACCCGTAAGAGCTTAAAACAAGCAGCCTTATTTATAGCTCTAAAAACATCAAAAACCAATGGTAATTCCTTTGTAGGAACTGCCATACATCAAGGAGCTTCTGCTGTTTTAGTGTCTGAAGTGCCCAAGGTTGAATGTGATTACATTTTGGTAGATGATACGCTCAAGGCATTGCAATACTTAGCACAATACCATCGTACTCAGCACACTATTCCCGTAGTAGCCATAACAGGAAGTAACGGCAAAACCATTGTAAAGGAATGGCTTAGCACACTGCTCAATGATACTGAGATCGTATGCAAAAGCCCGAAGAGTTACAACTCACAAATAGGCGTTCCACTTTCCTTATGGCAATTAAACAGCAGTCACACCATAGGCATTTTTGAAGCAGGTATCTCTCAACCATCCGAAATGGACCACTTGCGTGAGATGATACAACCTACGATAGGTGTTTTTACCCACCTCGGAGATTCACACGCTGCTAATTTTGAGAGCATCGAACAAAAGCTTGATGAAAAGCTCAAATTGTTCAGCTCTTGTGAAGCCATCGTATGTTCTACCCACCAAAGAAATGTGTATGACGCCATAAAACAATTAAACAAACCTATGTTCACTTGGGGAAGCGATGTAAGCTGTAATGTGCACGTGATTTCCGACCTGTCGGGCGACTATATTGTTACTTATCAGGGGAATAGCTATAATATTCGGTTGGCTAATAGCGATAAAGCAAGCGTTGAAAATGCATTTACATCACTTTCCGCAGCATTGGTATTGGGTGGCGATATAGAAGTCTTACTAACCAAAATTAACAACCTTCCATCTATCGATATGCGTCTGCAACAAATAGAAGGCATACAAGGCAACACGCTCATTTTCGATTTTTACAATTCAGACTTTCAATCGTTAGATATCGCTTTTGATTTTTTGAAACAACAGAATACACACGAGAATATAACAGTGATACTCTCCGATATACTGGAAAGTAGTCTGGACACGGAGTCATTATATAAGAAGGTAAATAAAGCCCTTCACAAACACGGCGTGCATAAGCTGATTGGCATAGGTCCCAAAATATCTCATGCACACCAAGTGTTCGACCTTCACGCACATTTTTACCCTGACACAGCCGCATTCTTAAAACGGCACGCCATTTACGAATTAAAAAATGAATGCATATTGCTAAAAGGAGCTCGTATATTCCAATTTGAACAAATAGGAGAACGCCTCAGAAAACGCACGCATCAAACCTGCTTAGAAATTAATCTAAGTAACATGCAGCACAACCTTAATGCCATTAAAGCGCGTGTAGGTACGCAAACCAAAGTGATGGCAATGGTAAAAGCTCTCGCATACGGTAGTGGCGATTACCAGATTGCTAAACTTCTAGAAAAGAACAACATAGACTACCTAGGTGTGGCCTATACAGATGAGGCCACTCAACTGAGAGCTGCGGGAATAAACACACCTATAATGGTGCTAAATCCCGATCTTACAGATCTTACACCTTACGTAGAGCAAGACATACAACCGGTTATTTATTCCTTTACCAGTTTAGCTAAAGTAGCCCGACGTCCCATAAAAATACATCTAGAGATAGATACGGGAATGCGAAGACTGGGTTTCCAACGCAATGATGTGTCTCTATTAATTGACAAACTAAAAACAGATAAGTCCTTGCAAATTGCCTCAATCTTCAGTCACCTCGCAGTGGCAGATGATCCGCAACAGGATGATTTTACAGAAAAACAATTGTCTGATTTTGAACATATTAGCAATAATATTGAAAGGCAATTAGGCATAAGCGTGATTAAACATATCGCCAATACTGCCGCCATAGAGCGATTGCCAAACGCCCGGTTTGATATGGTACGAATGGGCATTGGATTGTATGGAATATCATCTGTACATCAAGATACTCCTCTACTCCCTGTAAGTACATTTAAGTCATACATCTCACAGATAAAAAGTGTGCCCGCAGGTGCTGGTGTCGGCTACGGACAATGGAGCAAATCCACCAAGGAGCGAAAAATAGCGGTAATAGCTGTGGGATATGCCGACGGTTATTCGCGTAGGTTTAGTCAAGGTAAAGGTGCTTTTTTGATTAACGAAAAATTTGCTTCCGTAGTAGGCAATGTATGTATGGATATGACCATGTGCGATGTCACGGATATACCCTGTGCGGAAGGAGACGAGGTCATTATATTTGGTACAAATCCTCACGTATCTGAACTTGCCCGTCAACTGGACACTATCCCTTATGAGATACTGACCAACGTAAGCGAACGCGTAAACCGTATGTACTACCAAGAATAGTAGTGGCTTGACTCGTAAGCTAACTTCAACTAAATTTGTATCGTATGCGAATGAAAATAGATATAGACCACCCGCAGGCGGCTGAGCTGGTTGCATACTTAAAAACACTTGATTTTGTGACCGTGGAGGAAGGTTATAATGGTTCCAAAGCTTTTGAAACAGCTGCAAATGAACCAATCACTGCGTATAATAATACTACAAACCAAGATTACGAAATACCCGAATGGCATAAAGAGATAGTGCGTAAAAGTATTGCTGATTATGGGGAGAATCCAGATAGCGGTAAGTCACTTGCACAAGTTCTTCAGGAGATTAGAAAAGATTTGTAGTGTTCCCCATAAAAGTTCAACCTTTGGCCGAAAAACAAATTCGTGAAGCCACCTTTTGGTACGAAAGTCAACAAAACGGACTCGGTCTTTACTTTATAAATAAATTAGAACAAGGACTTAGTTTTTTAAGACAATCTCCTAAATCCTTTCTACAACGATACGAAGATGTTCGTACTAGCTATTTAAAAACATTTCCTTGTATCGTACATTACACCTTTGAAAATGGATTAGTGAATGTTCACGCCGTAATACATGCCGCTTCCCGTCCCAAAAACTGGAAAAACGAATGACCAAAGATCAACTCATAGCAGGAATACAAGCAGGAGACTCACGCACACTGAGCAAGGCTATCACTTTGGCAGAGAGCACCTTAGCCGACAAACGCAATCTAGCACTTGAGGTCATATCACACTTTGGACCACAGGACAACACCTATCGCATAGGCATAACTGGAACACCCGGTGCCGGAAAAAGTACTTTTATAGAAGCCATAGGCACGCACTTACTACAAGACCCTGACCGAAAAATAGCCGTGCTTAGCATAGACCCTAGCAGTGGCAAAACACACGGAAGTATCCTCGGTGACAAAACACGGATGAACCAACTCAGTGCTCATCCACGAGCGTACATACGTCCTTCATCTAGCGGCACTCAACTGGGTGGCTTAGCCAAAAACACACGACTAGCTATGCTCCTGTGCGAGGCTGCTGGTTATAATACCATACTCATAGAGAGTGTAGGCGTAGGCCAAGGTGAAACCGAAGTAGCTCAACTTACCGACCTCTTTACCCTCATACTCAATCCTGGCGGCGGTGATGAGCTGCAAGGCATAAAACGTGGGATTATGGAAATGGCAGACATCATCGTGGTAAATAAGGCAGATGGAGATGCGGAACGACAAGCCAAACTCACTGCAAAGGAATACAGTATGGCCCTTCACCTATTGCCTACATCTACTAAGCCTGTGCTGAGCGGAGTGGAAGTATTCAGCTCAGACTCAAATAGTGGATGGATACCCAAGGTGATTACCGCATCGGCTACTGAAAATAAGGGAATAGACGTGTTTTGGGAGAAGGCCTTTGACTATGAGAAATGCATAACCCAAAACCAATGGAAAACTGCACACCGTAAGGGGCAAATGCACTATTGGGCCCGCAAAAGTGTACAGGATCTGCTCCTCGCCAAGCTAGAACATTATGAAGATGCTATTGCTCAAGGACTCTCCGCTGGTAAATTACCAGAGGAGGTAGCGAGGGATGTGGTGAAGTGATATTTTACTAGAACAATGCTGCAACGTTTATCACATCTGGCTGGTCTGTCTTTAGAAATGGGAACACTTATATCAAATGCATACGTTAGAAAAACTATTGTTGTTATTTTTCTCCTGCTAAATGTACAGTCTTACGCCACGCACGATGTTGGATACGAATTAGCATATCGCCACGTGCAAGATAATAGCTATCAAATTACATTGACGCGATATAGAGATTGCAGATTATCTGCTTCAGGTCCATCGGCGTTAGAATTAGCATGCAATGGAGGTGTAATATCTGTTACCACGGTGGACTCCACTGTGCACACAGAACTAAATGTTTTTTGCCCTTCGGTACAAACAAAATGCAATGGCGGCACAACCCAAGGTTTCTTAAAATCAGTGTACTATTATAACGTTAATTTTGATAATGCACCATTCGCGTCCCTAAAAAGCTGTGGCACAATTACGGTCCAAACCTTAATTGGCCAGATGATAACCTCCAATACACCTATTGCTCTACATGAAGCCAAATTAGAACTCAATTTGGACACCGTCGTACACAATTCAAACCCTCGATTTACCATTGATCCTGAGCCT
>Ga0209652_1000030_pt1 | contig 117178 bp, 95 predicted proteins | sample SaaInl74LU_5_DNA_FD_184641 | JGI IMG/M metagenome (GOLD analysis project Ga0209652, IMG submission 184641) | Marine microbial communities from expanding oxygen minimum zones in the Saanich Inlet - ESP_74LU_5_DNA (SPAdes) (version 2) | ecosystem: Environmental > Aquatic > Marine > Intertidal...
CCCGGAGGTGTGACCCTCAACAGTTTTCAAGACTGCCGCATTCGACCACTCTGCCATTTCTCCAATGCGGTTGCAAATATAGGATGCTTTTTCAAAAAAACATACTGCTGGTTTGAAATATTTTTCAGGAGAGTGAGATTTTAAAAGTACCTTTGAATTATGGAAATGTGGTATCACTATCCCATGCTCATTCTCATTGGATTTGCTGTGGGTTTTATCAATACAATTGCTGGTGGCGGTAGCCTGCTGTCCCTGCCTTTTTTGATATTCTTGGGGTTACCACCTTCTGTAGCCAATGGCACTAATCGTGTGGCTATAGTGATCCAAACGTTCATGGCGACAATGGGGTTCCGCAGTAAAGGAGTGTCGACCTTTCCTTTCAATACTTATGTGGGATTGTCTGCGACTGTAGGAGGAATTATTGGAGCAAATATTGCTGTAGTGATCGATGAAGGCTTGTTTAACAAAATATTGGCCGTCATTATGGTGATTGTGATCGCCATAATTGTTTTCAAGCCCAAAATGAAATTAAAAGACATTGCTGAAAAAGTTACCGGGAGAGCACTTTGGCAGGGGGTCGTTATCTTTTTCTTTTTAGGAATTTATGGCGGCTTTCTCAACGCGGGGATTGGATTTTTGATCATTCTTTATTTGCACTACGCCCATAACATTAACTTGGTCCGCACCAATGCGACCAAAGTGTTTGTTGTCTTGCTCTATAGTATTGCAGCTTTGGCTGTATTTGTGGTGAACGATAAAGTCGATTTTAAAATCGGGTTGATTCTTGCCATCGGTAATGCACTGGGTGCATGGATATCTAGCAGATTATCAGTAAAAATGGGAGATGGTTTCATAAGAACGTTTTTAATCATTATGGTGAGTATACTGGCGATTAAATTATGGTTTTTTGAGGTGTAGACTGCCCACCATACTCGGCAACTTCCTCTACTTGCGCGTTTGAATTTCTATGATTTATAATACATTTGCAAAAAAAATAGTTCATGATGAAGTCTGAAGTTATAGCACAGTTACAGTGGCGTTATGCTTGTAAAAAATTTGATAATACCCGCCAACTATCTAAAGATCAATTGGCCGTAGTGAAGCAAGCGTTTGATCTCACGGCGACATCATACGGTCTACAGCCCCTTAAAATGGTAGTTGTGCAAGATCAATCTTTGAAAGAAAAGTTGGTGGCTGCAACTATGAACCAACAACAAGTTCGCCAATCTTCGGCGGTATTAGTGATTTGTATTGAGAATATACTGGATAAGGACTTCGTCGATGGTTATTTTGATTTGATTCGAAAAATCCGTCAAACACCTGAGGAAATTTTGGCGCCTTTTCAAGCACATATGGTAAGCGAAATATGTGGTATGTCTCAAGGTGAGCGTGTCCAATGGATGACAAAACAGGCCTACATTGCGTTAGGAAATATTTTGGCGGTTTGTGCGATTGAAGGAATTGATGCTTGTCCTATGGAGGGCTTTTATCCAGATCAATACACTAATGTTCTCGGATTGGACCCATTAAACATCACACCTGTACTCGTGGTGCCTATTGGCTTTAGAGCACCAGATGACTCTTTTGCTTCCTTCGCAAAAGTGCGTCGCGGCATCGATCAGGTCGTGATCGATTTGTAATCAGCTCTGTTATTGAATAATGCCTCCGCAGGCCACACGTGCGCCCGCAGCACCACTAGGCTGTGAGGTAAGATCGTCCATGCCTTGATGGATGATGATTGCCTTACCCAGGATATCGCGCTGTGGGTCCCCACAACCAATGCACCATTGATCAGTTTTAAACGAATATTTGGCGGTGCCGTCCGATGCGACTTCAAAATTGCCAATATCTCCACGGTGGTAACCCGCTGGGTCGCCCCATGCACCATGCTTTTCAAAGGTTGGATTCCAATGACCTCCTGCAGAAGTGCCGTCTGTGGCGGAACAATCTGCTTTTTCATGCAGGTGAATGGCGTGTTGACCAGGTTTGAGTCCTTCAAACTTGCTGACCATTCGGATGTCATAACCCTCTTCTACGAATATGGCAACACCAGAAGCTTGGCTGTCACTTTTGGGTTCTAGGCGAACCACAAGTCCGCCACTAGAATTCGACTTAGTCTTCTGTTGTTCTTTCGCCACCGGTGCAGGTGCTTGTTCATTAGAGTTCTTTTGGTCTTGTTTACAGGCCACGAGCCCTATAGCCAGTAACATTATGGTAAAAATATTGCGCGTCATTTTTTCAGATTTTGATGATAAAGTTATGAATTTTGTTGCTGTAAAAGTGTTTTTTGGTTAAAAGTCATTAGCTAGAGGTGTTATACCAAAGGGTCACTAACAGACGGTTATACCGTACCGCATTAAAATGATTTTTAAGGAATCCAAGTTGCACATTGAGTTTTGGTGTAGTTTGATAGCTCATTCCGAAATAAAGTCGATTCTGACTGAATGTTGGTTTTTGCAAATTCAAAAATACTTCGTCAAATACAGAGATAGACCACTGGGCATTCAATTTAAAATTGACACGACCCATATAACGGGCGCGATGAGACAATTGATGTCCCCCTTGGCCGTCTTCTAAAAACCTTTGTTCTAGTCTGTAGCGATGGATCCAAGTCAGACCTGAGAACTTTTGTCGCATGATCAGCTGCTGATGGATCCGGTGTTCATAGGTTAAAGATTCATCTTCGATAATCTCATAGGTATTGTCAGTGGGTATGAGCCCGTAGCCAGCGCCAACCGATACGGCGTTACTGAACTTATAATTGAGCGTCGTGCGCATGAGTAACTGATTGAATCTTGTGCCAAACGCATAACTTCTATGTTGGACTTCAGTCAGCGTGTTCCAGTGTTCTGAAAATTGATGTTGGTTAAAAAACAAGAACCAAGACCCAAGGTCTTTTTCCGCCTTAGATTGACCCATCATTGGCGCGATACATGAAAAGCCAAATAACGCGATAAGAAACAGTAAAGATGCTTTATTCATTTGTGTTAAATAGTTTGTGGGCCTTGAATGGGGACAAGTCCAATATTTCAATAGTTTTCTGGTAGTTTTCCCATTTGGATTGATAAAACTCATTGACTTGAGTAACCGCCTTTTCATATGCGTTTTTGGCATTGACCAAGAGTTGCTGCTCAGTTGCTGTGGGCCCATTAGGGCGGCTGCTTGCATACCAATTCAATTGACCTATGCGCTCCATGACGGTAACCTTTAATGACGCCGTGATTCCTTGGCGCTCGTCGTTGGCCCCTAAAAACAGGTCAATCAGTTGGTTGATCTCTTTACTGATCGTCTTGCTGCTGTCTATGTGGGCTTCAAAACGTTGCGCATCAATTGCTGACATGCGTTGAGTCAGATCAATTACGGCGTCTCTGCTGTGTGCTAACTGATCAATAACTTCTTTAATGCTTTCGGTCATGGTTTGCACCACTTGCAGTAATGTTTGATTCAGGGCATAGGCATGAGCATTATATGGAATTCTTGGATCAGCCTGGATCTTGATCATTTGCTCTGATTTCTGGTCGCCATAATTCAGGACCAGTCGGTAGTCGCCAGGAGCAACCCAACCGCCACTTGGTTCGTAACGCGAAGGCTTAGGGTTGCGAGAGGGGCGTTGTACTCCACTTTTATCCATACGCCATCGCCATCTGTAAAAACCAGTACTGTCCGGTGTTTTTTTCTTCAAGGTGCGGATCAAGTCTTGACCTTCAAAAATTTGCAAAATAAGACTGTCTTTTTTGCTCGCTGTTGGCGTTCCATTTTCTGTAGCGGTGTCAGGATCTTTTTGTTTGGCTTGATTAACATAATAGGTCAATGCCACTCCTGAAGGCTTATTGTCTCCCTGATACATGGCATCAGCACCAAATCGAGAGCCTGTGGGTTGCTGATAGGCGGCAAGATAACCGATTGGCGGTGGCGCTAATGCCAGATCATTATTGATCATATCGGAATTCTTGGCTAATGCGCGCAAAATTCTAATGTCATCCAGGACCCAAGCAGAGCGACCAAATGTGGCGATAACCAAATCATGCTCTCTGGGGTGTATCACCAAGTCCTTTACAGAAACTGTTGGGAACCCATTGGTCCATTTTCGCCAGTTTTTTCCAGCATCGATGGAGCAATAGAGCCCGTCATCAGTACCTAAAAACAATAACCGCTCTTCTATTGGGTCTTCAACAATACAGAGGGCATAACTCTTGACGTCATTTTGATCAACAATACGGACCCATGATTTGCCGTAGTCTGTGGTGCGGTAAGCATAAGGGGTATAGTTAAAACGTCTGTAATCATTGGCCACTAGCAAGGCTTCGCCAGGTCTTTTATTCGATGCTTTGATTTGTGTGATCCAACTTCCTTGAGGCAGACCCTTGATATTTGTGCCTACGTCTTGCCAAGTTAATCCGCCATTTTGAGTGATGTGTACCTTTCCATCATCAGATCCAGTCCAAATCAATTCGTGGGTTATCGGCGAAGGCTCGATCACTAATAGAGTTGTATGATTTTCTGCACCGGTGGCATCCATTGTCAAACCACCACTTTCATGTTGCATTTGTTTTGATGGGTCGTTGGTGGTCAAATCGGGAGAAATAATGGTCCATGTCAGCCCCTTGTCTTCGCTCTTATGAACAAATTGACTCCCGAAATAAAGGGTGCTGTTGTCAAAAGGATCGATGCTGATGGCACTGTTCCAGTTAAACCGCAAACGCATCTCAGGGTCCGGATGTGTTGGCCTGACCGTGTAATTATTACCTGTTTGATGGTCATAGCGGCTGACATAGCCCTCTTGACTCATGCTCCAGCCGTATCTGCTGTCCTCTGGATCAGGAACAACATCAAAACCATCGCCAAAGGAAATTTCTTGCCAATAGCTATTGCGTATGCCTTGGGCTTTCCACACATATGCCGGACCCCGCCAGCTGCCATTGTCTTGCATGCCCCCATAAACGTTATAAGGAAATTCCATATCTGTCGCGATATGATAGAATTGACCAACAGGGATATTGCCGACAAATCGCCAAGTTTTGCCACCGTCTTTAGTGATGTTCAATCCGCCATCGTTTCCATCCATCATGTACTTTCCATTGGTGGGGTGGATCCACCAAGCATGATGATCAGGGTGTACCCCATTGTCTACGCCATAGGCAGGCATCAATTGTTTGAAGCTTTTTCCGCCATCAATAGAGACGTTGACATAGGTAAACACAGAATAAACAAGGTGTTCGTTATGTGGATCGACAAAAATATCTGAATAATAAAAAGGACGATTGCCAATATCATCGTTGTCATTTATTTTTTGCCATGTGACCCCGCCATCATCACTGCGGTACAAGGCGTTTTTCTTAGATTCGACCAAGGCATATATTCGGTCTGGATTACTTGGTGCTATAGCCAGTCCAATGCGCCCAAGATCTCCCTCAGGAAGGCCATCAGCATGATCTTTCTTTTGCCAGGATTGACCACCATCATGCGTGATATAGAGTCCGCTTCCTGGTCCACCTGAAGTGAAGTGCCATGGGTCGCGTTTGTGTTCCCATAAAGCCACAACCAATTTATTTGGATTGCTCGGGTCCATCACCATATCGGCCACACCAGAATGGTTGTTGCTGTGCAATATCTTGACCCAACTTTGGCCACCATCTGAAGTTTTGTATACTCCTCGCTCGTCATGCTCGCCCCATGGAGAGCCTATGGCGCCGACGTAAACAGTATTTGAGTCTCTTGGGTCTACAATGATGCGATGGATGTGTCTGGTTTTTTCGAGGCCCATAAGTTGCCAGGTCTTGCCGGCGTCAATTGAACGGTAAACACCAAATCCACCATTGAGACTATTGCGTGGATTGCCCTCTCCAGTACCCACCCAGATGACTGAGGGATTGCTCTGGTCAATGGCCAATGCGCCAATAGAACTAGTGGCTTCTTTTTCGAACAATGGGGTCCATGTTTGTCCACCCCCTGTCGTTTTCCAGACCCCACCTGAAGCTGTGCCCACATAGATGATTTCAGGATTGGCATTGACGGCATCAATAGCGGTAACTCTACCAGACATCCCCGCAGGGCCTATCGATCGGGGTTTTAAATCCTTTAATAATGAGGTGTCCAAAACCTGAGCGGCGGCCCATGGCCCTGTAGTCATGAAGACCATAATTGTCAAAGCAAAGCGTGATATTGACTGCATCGTTATGATTTAAATATTGAAGAGGAAAGTTACCAAAATTTAGCCTTAGAGGCTAAAATATGACGACAAAACTACAGGGCATTATGGATCAACAGGACACCACTTATTACCATATATGCGATGAGGATTTGTCTGAATTTTTTTTCTGAAATACGGTATAATAATTTTTTACCCAGAAAATTACCCAAGCTCGCGCCAAGGCCTAAGCATAGTCCATAGAACCAAAGCCGTTCACTCAATAAGCCAAACGATATATAAGCAGCGATTTGACCTAACCCCATGAAAAATGATTGAGCACCTTTAGTGCCAATCAAAGCTTCCTTTTTCAGTCCTAAATTCAACAAAAATGGATTGAGTATAGGCCCCATGCCGCCAGTCAATGTGCCAATAAATGAGACCATAAGTCCTAAGGGCATAAAGTGCCACAATTGTATTGGGAATGATCGTTCTTTTTTGCCAAAACGGTATTGAAAAATAGTGCTGACCAAAAACAGCCCTACCACAATTTGAATCCATTGCGTTTGAAGCGATGCAAACCACCAAGAAGCTAAAAATGAGCCAATAATGGCCATGGGGACGTAGTAAAAAAAGACAGGCCAATAAATATGACGCCAAAACAAGATCACGCGCGTGGGTCTGCTGATGAATGCGCCAAGGTTGACCAGTGGCGCTGCCAGGTTGGGTCCAACAAGAATATTCATTATGGGGATTTGGGCCATTGCTCCTCCGCCACCTGTTAGGGTTGATAGTGTAAAAGTTAACGTGCCAATGCCGAAAAGTAATGCGCCAATATAGATGAACTCAAGCATTATGGCGTGTTTTGAACTTTTGTGTCTACCAAAAAGTCTTTCTCGATTACAAATGAGGTAACGGGCTCGGGAAGAGTCAGTGATTGCCATTCATGAGTCGGAAAAATCCATTGAGGCACTCCATTAATCCGGGTCTTAAGGGGCATGTCGAAATGGTCTACAACATCTTGGTATTGAAATTGCAGCTGGTCTTGAACCATTTTGTAAACCAGCACTGGAATTCTATTGGTCCGTAAGTATTGATGCCAGAAAGCCTCAAGGTCTATGCCAGAGGCACTACTGATGTAGTCTTCAAGTTGGGCTGAACTGATGGTCTGGTGGTAAAAGTCTTTATTGAGGCCCATGAGTATTTGGCGCCATAACGCGTCGTCATCAATAAGCTGTCGGAGTGTATGTAATACGTTGGCTCCTTTATAATACATGTCACTGCTGCCTTCTTGATTGACATGATAAGGCCCAATAATGGGTTTGTCATTCAATATCCTTTTTTTGGTGCCCAAGACATAGGCCTGAGAGGCCTCTTTGCCAAAATAATAATCCAAGTAAAGATTTTCAGAATAGGCCGTAAAACTCTCGTGAATCCACATGTCCGCAACGTCCGTATTGGTGATGTTGTTGGCAAACCACTCATGACCAGATTCATGAATGATGATGAAGTCAAATCGATCACCCCAGCCACTGCCACTGAGATCCACCCCTCGGTATCCATTGTTGAAGCCGTTGCCGTAGGTCACGCTGCTTTGATGTTCCATTCCCAGATAAGGGACCTCAACGAGCTTGTATCCATCCTCATAAAAAGGGTAGGGTCCAAACCAATATTCAAAAGCTTCCATCATCATGGGGGCTTGTTTGAATTGTTGACGAGCAGCATCTAAATGATGATCTAAGACCCAATAATCCATACTCAAAGGCCCGTTAAGTCCGTTATAGATTTCATTGAAATGCACATAATGGCCAATATTGATGTTTACGCCATAGTTGTTGATCGGATTTCTAACTTCCCACGTATAGCTTGTGAATGCGCCCTGCTCTTTTGTTTGGAGTAATCGACCGTTAGCAACTGCTGTCAAATTTTGAGGGACCAAGAGAGCGATTTTGACCCCCTGGTCCGGTTCATCATAGGGATGGTCTTTATTGGGCCACCAAATACTTGCCCCAATTCCTTGGTTGGCAGTAGCAATGAACGGACGATTTAATTCGTCTATTTGCCAGGTCACTCCTCCGTCCCATGGAGGATTTATGGCATTTTTAGGCTTGCCCTCAAAATAGAGTGTGATATTTTGTTGGCTGCCGACGGTTTGATTTTCTGATATGGTGATGAAGTATGCTGCCCCTTCTCGGGTAAAGTCAAGTGCTCGGTCCTTTTGCATGACACGGGTCAACATCATTGGATCCTGCAAGTCAACCTGCATTTGTCTTACAGAATCCATAACGCGATAAGTCATGGTATTGACCCCCTTGAAGGTTCGGGTTTGTGGTGTGATGGTGATATTGAGGTCATAGTGCTGGACATCCCACCAAAGGCGTTCGGGGTTTAATCCTCCACGGAGCGAATCCTGACGTGTAAATTGTCCCAACAGACTCAAGGGCATGAGCAAAAACAAAAGGCTATAATGCTTTATCATTATCTTAGAATTTTATTTGGGAAGGTGACAAGGCTTTCATGACCATTGGCACCAATTGCTGCGACCCCGAAGAAAAAGTTGTCGACAACAATGCCGTCCAGGGTAAATTCCGTAGTGTTGGTCACTACTCTGCTGTATTCCCAAGTTGGTGAAGTCGTCTTGCGCCAATAAATTTTATAAGCTACGGCGCGGTTTACGGGGGGCCATTTGAGTGATACAGAGGGGGCGACGATTCCGCCAATAGACACTTGACTTGGGGCCAATGGGGCCCAGGCCAAGGCGGCCAAATTAATTGTGTTGACGGCAGTGAGTTTGGCGGCGTAATCAAAATCTACATGTTCAATGCGATCGCCATAACTAATGCCATTTTCGATCCTTAAGTCTTGATGCTGTTGGGTATAATTTTCATGAGCTTCCATAATGCGAATGCCTGCAAAACCGGCGTCGTTAAATGGTCGGTGGTGACCACCACGTCCAAATCGATCTAACCGGTAGACCATCATAGGGTTCATTTCGGGCATATACGTTTTGGTGGTATTGAAGACATATCTTGCAAGTTGCCGCGAAACTCCATCTACCTCTCCGCCATAAAATCGGCGAGCGCGTCTCTCTGCTTCAGATTCGGTCACTGGCGTGGGTTCGCTAAAAATGCGAAAAGTTCTGTTGTCTATGACACCGTCTACACCAGTGATATTGCCAATCATATCGTTATTGAACACACCAATGACGTCCCATTGCTGATCAATGGCCATTTGTGCCACACCTTTTCCGCCAAATAAACCTTGTTCTTCACCACTGAGCCCCAAATAAACAATACTGTTGTCAAATGAGTATTGCGACAGGACCCTAGCGGCTTCCAATGTGCCGGCCATACCACTGGCATTGTCATTGGCCCCTGGAGATATATCGACAGCATTATTAGGGTCACTGATGCGAGAATCGATGTCGCCAGACATCATGATATAGCTGTTAGGGTTTTTGTTGCCTTTCTGCACTGCAACAACATTGACCACCCAAACGTCCTCAAAAATCCGCTCATTACTGCCTTTTTGAATCAAAGATTTTTGGTAATATACCTCAAGACAACCGCCGCATGCAGCACTTATGGCCTCAAATTCTTGTTTGATGAACCGTCTGGCGGCTCCAATACCTTTGGTGTGTGATGTGGTGTCGCTCAAGGTATGTCGTGTCCCAAAATCAACAAGGGTCTGAACATCTTTGGCCAATCGTGCACTGTTGACATTCTGAATCATTTCATAAATGCGCATGTCAGATTGTGCTTGAACAGCAGGACACATTAATGACCAGCAAAACAAAAAAAATAAATGATTCTTCATAAAGTGTTTTTAAAAGTACTTTTAATTATGCCCAAGAAGTAGGAGTAAATTGTGCATAAAAGGTACATAAATTCATTTATTGTGGGCGCGTCCTAGATCGAATAAATGTGCTAATTTCGACCTTGACCCCGAATAATTAGAGATGATGATGGATCAGCTTAAGGTTTACAACATAACAAATCACCGAGGATGGACCGGCCAAATATTGAATTATGGCGCGACACTCAACGCTCTATTTATTTCTGATGCCAAAGGCATTCAGCGTTCTGTAGTTTTGGGTTTTGAAAATCCTATGGTTTATGGGTCGGCAGTGCATCAGAATGCTCAGTTTTTTGTTGGTGCGACAGTTGGGCGGTTTGCGGGTAGAATTGGCTCAGGAGGGTTTCGCCTCAATGACCAAGATCATCCTATAAGTGCCAACGAAAGGGGCATACAGCTCCACGGAGGTCCTCAAGCCCTCAACACACTTTATTGGACGGCTCCAGCGAATCACAGTCCCAGTGACGCTTCAATAGAGCTTAGTGTCCTGAGTCCAGAAGGGCACAATGGATTTCCGGGTAATTTAAAAATCACAGCGCGATTTGAATGGTTAGACGAAACATTTCGAGTGACCTATACCGCTTGTTCTGATCAAGACACCATCGTTAACTTGACCAATCATTCTTACTTCAATCTTGATGGTTCTGGTTCGGTCTGTGGTCATGAATTATACATTAATGCCAACAAGAGATTGGCATTGAATGATGATTTATTGCCAACAGGTCACTATTGTTCACTGGAAGGGACTTCTTTTGATTTTAGCAAGTCAAAACCTATCTGTCAAAAATCCTTTGGTGGTCTTGACACGCCCTTCGTCCTGAAAAAACATGGGCCTCATGCCATATTATATAGCCAAAAATCAGGCATAAAACTCTCGGTCACGACCAATCAACCCGGCCTTGTGGTGTTCACCCCGCATAACTTTTCCCATTTAACTCAGGAATTTATGACGCCTCATGAACCTTGGCCAGGGCTCTGTCTGGAATGCCAAAATTTTCCAGACGCACCACATCACCCTCATTTTCCGACATCAGTTTTAAAGGCAAATGAAGTATATAACCACATTACAGACTACGACTTTTCGATAGACGGCTTTGGTCAAAAAGGATAATGGTTAGCGGCAATAACCTTATCTGCTATGGATAGACGCAACGCGATAATGTTGGGGTGGTGCACATATTTTGTGAATCTCTTGAGTCCCATAAGCATCATGCGCTGTTCGTCTCCTTCCGAAAAACTAATAATGCCTTCTTTGGCTTTTAGAATGATTTTGTCTACGGCATGGTAGAGATAGAGCTGGGCCATTTCCATCTGATTTTGTCCTTTTTCAGGATCTGACTTCATGGTTTTTTCTGCTCTAAGGAGCCCGCTTTCGGCCATATAGATGTTGATCATGATGTCTGATGCGGCGAGTAAAAGTTGTTGGTGTTCCTCCAAATCCGGCCCGTATTTTTGAACGGCTTGTCCAGAGACCATTAAAAACACCTTTTTCAGATGGTCAATGATGACTTTTTCTTCCGAAAATGGCTCAGAATAATCAGGTGTTTCAAAAGACGGTATTCCTGTCAGCTCTTGAGCAACAGCCATGGCAGGACCTAATAAATCTAAATGACCTTTCATGGCCTTTTTCAAGAGCATGCCGACACAGAGCATTCTGTTGATTTCATTGGTGCCTTCGTAAATCCTCGTGATTCGGGCATCTCTCCAAGCCGACTCCATTGGGGTATCTGCACTGAATCCCATGCCGCCATAGATTTGAATGCCCTCGTCTGCGCAATGTTGTGCACTTTCAGACACAGCGACTTTCAAAATAGAACATTCTATGGCATATTCTTCAACGCCCTTTAGTTCTGCCTCTTGGTGAGTATTTCCGGCTTGTCGCCTCAAGGTAATTCGGTCTTCGATATTTTTAGATGCACGATAGGTTGCACTTTCGTCGACAAAAGCAGCACTTGCCATTTCTGCCAATTTTGACTTAATGGCTCCAAATTGGGCGATGGGTGTTTTGAATTGTACCCGCTGATTGGCATATCCCACAGCATTGGATATGATTCTTCTTTGGGCATCCAGACAAGCGCCCGCTAGTTTAATACGGCCAACATTAAGTGCATTCATGGCAATTTTAAAGCCTTCTTGGCGCTGGGAGAGCATATTGTCTATAGGGACTCTAGTTTGGTTAAAAAAGACCTGTCGTGTCGAAGATGAATGGATGCCCAGCTTGTGCTCTTCGTCGCCCATGGTGATCCCATTGTTGGGATCATTTTCCACGATAAAACCTGTGATGTTCTTGTCGTCTTCAATTCGCGCAAAGACGATAAAAAGTTGACAGAAACCAGCATTTGAGATCCACATTTTTTGTCCTGAAATGAGGTAATGCGTCCCATCTTCACTCAAGACTGCTTTTGTCTTTCCACTATTGGCGTCGCTGCCTGCACCTGGTTCCGTGAGGCAGTAGGCGCCAAACCATTCACCGGAGGCCAGTTTCGGGATGTATTTTTGCTTTTGTGTTTCATTGCCGTAAAGGGTTATGGGCATGGTGCCGATCCCTGTATGGGCACCAAATGCAGTCGCGATAGATCCGGTGGCACCACTGATGTAATCACACACGAGCATTGTGGTGACAAAACCCATACCCAATCCACCGTATTCCTCTGGTACGGCAACACCGAGCAGTCCCATTTCTCCGATTTTTTTCATCACATCGAGTGTAAGGGCATAATCTTTTTGTTCGAATTGGGCCTTTTTGGGCCAAATCTCTCGATCAACGAACTCCTGAACAGACTCAATCATCATGCGCTGTTCTTCTGAGAAATCTTCTGGAGTAAAAATGTGATCACATGGCGTCGCTTGGACTAAAAATTGTCCGCCACGCAATAAGTTATCTTGGGTTGGGGTCTGTTCCATGGTTCTAGGTTGTTAAGAGATTAGGGGTCGTATGGGTAAAAAATCAATTTAAAAATTCAAAAATACCAGCAGCACCTTGGCCTGTGCCGACGCACATGGTCACTAAACCATATCCGCCTTGTTGACTGCGTTGGCGCATTTCGTCAAAAAGCTGTACCGACAACTTGGTGCCCGTACATCCTAATGGGTGGCCCAGTGCAATGGCTCCACCATTGACATTCACTATATCAGGGTCTAAATTTAAGGCTCTGATGACCGCCAATGACTGTGAGGCGAAGGCCTCATTTAATTCTATTAATTTGAGGTCGTTTTTTGTGATGCCGGATTTTTCTAATGCTTTGGGTATCGCTTTAACCGGTCCTATACCCATTATTCTTGGCGCTACTCCTACAGCAGCATAATTGACCATTCGGGCAATGGGGGAGAGGTTAAGTGATTGCATCATGGCTTCACTCATCACAATCACAAAGGCAGCACCATCGCTCATCTGAGAGGCATTCCCCGCTGTAACACTGCCGCTATTGGCAAAAACTGGTCTCAACTTGGCCAGGGCCTCGAGAGACGTATCTTGCCGTGGCCCCTCATCACGATCCACTGTATATTGCTTATTTTGTTTATGTCCATTCTCATCCAAATACGTCTCTGTGATGTTAATCGGAACAATTTGGTTTTGAAATCGGTTGGTTTGTTGCGCGGCGATGGCCTTTTGGTGTGAGTGGAACGCAAAGGCGTCTTGGTCTTCGCGGCTGACGTTATATTCTTTAGCCACCGCTTCTGCCGTGAGGCCCATACCCCAGTAATAATCTTCATGGCCTTGTGCGACAATCGCATAATCCGGTGAGGGTTTATAACCTCCCATTGGAATAAAACTCATGCTTTCGGCTCCTCCTGCTATGATACAATCGGCCATGCCGCTTTGAATTTTTGCTGTAGCCATAGCAATTGTTTCCAGTCCCGAGGCACAGTAGCGATTGACTGTGACACCAGGTACTTCTTCCGTCTTTAGTCCCATAAGGGAGATGAGCCGGGCCATATTGAGCCCCTGCTCTGCTTCTGGCATGGCATTGCCCACCATCACATCGTCAATTCGGTGCTTCTCGAGTTCGGGCAATTGGGTCATCATGTATTCGATGGTTTCTGCAGCGAGCTCATCTGGCCGTTTGAATCGAAACAATCCTTTAGGTGCTTTACCCACGGCGGTGCGGTAGGCTTTAACAATATATGCAGTAGTCATAAACAAGACATTTTAAAGATGATGGTCATTTGTTTTTGGTCAATGTCAATTAATTACGCAAAGGCTTTCCCGTGCGGATCATGTGCTGGAGTCGTTCAAGAGTTTTTCGCTCTCCACAAAGACTTAAAAATGCTTCGCGTTCCAGGTCCAGCAGGTATTGTTCACTCACCAAGGTTGGTTCTGATAAATCTCCTCCAGCCATAACATAGGCCAATTTATTGGCAATCTTCAGATCGTGATCACTGATGTAGTGTCCTGCCTTCATGGCGTTGGTGCCCACTAGAAACATGCCCAGTGCTTGCTTGCCCAGAACTTTGATGTCTTGGCGCATTGTCGGTTGCGTATAGCCTTGATCCGCCATTAGACGGGCCGTTGTCTTGGCTATGGCTATTTGGCGATCTTTGTTGACCACTACTACATCTTTGCCTTTTTTAAGTATGTCAAGATCAAAAGCTTCTTGCGCAGAGGTCGCGACTTTTGCCATGCCTATGGTCAAGAAATATTCTTGAAGTCGGTTGAGCTCGACATCATTTTTCTGATAGCCGTCAGAGGCTCTTAAGGTCATTTCTTTGCTGCCCCCACCACCAGGAATGACTCCGACACCAAATTCTACCAGCCCGATGTAACTTTCTGCTGCGGCCACTACGCGGTCGGCATGCAAGGTCAGTTCACAACCTCCTCCTAGAGTCAAGCCATGGGGTGCCATAACTGTTGGGATGCTAGAATAACGCAGCCTCATGACCGTATCTTGAAAGTATTTGATCGCTGCATTGAGCTCGTCATATTCTTGCTCGACCGCCATCATGAAAATCATGCCAATATTGGCGCCAACAGAAAAATTGGCACCTTGATTGCCAATGACAAGTCCGTCGTAATGGCGCTCGGCTATGTCTACGGCTTTGTTAATGCCTTCCAATACATCACCGCCAATACTATTCATTTTACTATGAAATCCACAGTTGATGATGCCGTCACCCAAATCATGAATGACAACACCTGAATTTCTGAAGAGCTCATGCGACTGATCAATATGATCCAAGACCAGAATGGCATTTTGACCAGGTATCAAAACATGCTTGGCTTTTGTCAAGTCATAATAAAACCTTTTGCCGTCATTTAAAGCATAAAACTGTGGCTTGTCTGCTTTGGAAAGCGCTGTGAGCCATGGGGCAGGGGTGTGTCCAAGAGATTTAATGAGCGCCAAGCCTTGGTCAAGACCTATGGCGTCCCAAATATCAAAGGGCCCATGTGACCAGCCAAATCCAGCTTTCATGGCATCGTCGATCTTGTAAAGATCATCCGTTATTTCGCCAACCTTGAGGCTGACATAATGGAAGAGTGCCCCAAAGTTGGCTCTATAAAATTCACCGGCCTTATCTGTTCCATTGACCAATATTGGGAATCGATCGATGACATTATCAATTGACTTTGTCGCTTCTAAAGTGGTGAATTTTGACTTTTTTGATGGGTGGTACTCCATGGTCTCAAGGTTGAGCGCGTGGATTTCACTTTTTCCGTCTTTAGTCATCTTTTTATAAAAGCCCTGGCCCGTCTTACTGCCTAACCAATTTTGATCCAACATCTTTCGGACAAAATCTGTATGCTGGAATAGCTCGTGAGCCTGATCGTCCGGACAATTGTCATAAATGCCTTCAGCGACGTGCGCCAGGGTGTCTAGGCCAACCACATCAACTGTTCTGAATGTTGCGCTTTTAGGGCGACCGATTACTGGTCCGGTAAGCTTATCCACCTGCTCAATGGTGAGGCCTAAAGCATTCATTTGGTGAAAAAGACTTTGGATCCCAAAAATACCAATTCTGTTGCCTATAAATGCAGGGGTGTCTCGGGCAATAATTGTGGTTTTGCCGAGGTATTTACTGCCATATTCCTCGAGATAGGACACCACTTCAGGATCGGTTAGGGGGCCAGGAATCAATTCCAGTAGCTTGAGATAGCGTGGAGGATTAAAGAAGTGTGTGCCACAAAAATGTTTTTGGAAATCTTCACTGCGGCCTTCAGCCATAAGGTGGATGGGGATTCCTGATGTATTAGAACTGACTAATGTCCCAGGCTCGCGGTATTCCTCGATTTGTTCAAACACTTTTTTCTTGATGTCCAATCGCTCGACGACGACCTCAATGATCCAGTCGACTGATTTGATTTTGGATAAATCTGTCTTGAGGTTCCCTGTAGTGATGCGTTGTGCGTAAGATTTGTGATAAAGGGGACTGGGATTTGATTTAATGCATTTTGCTAAAGCCTGATTGACGATGCGATTTTGGACCGACCGATGCTCTAAGCTAAGGCCTTTACTGGCCTCAATTTCTGTTAGTTCATTTGGCGCGATATCCAGAAGCAGCACAGACACACCTATGTTGGCAAAATGACAGGCAATGGCACTACCCATAATGCCAGACCCTATGACTGCAACATTTTTTATTCTTTTGATTGGTCGCTTCATGTGTTATTTTTTGATGAAGGGTTGATTAGATTGCGCCAAATCCATTATGGTTTGTGCGACTCTGTTGAATGTTTCTAGCTCTTCTTGTGTGATGGCCTGTCGTACCTTTTGGTCAAAGCCAATGACGATTTCTTTTGAAAAGTTGCGCATACTTCGGCCAAATTCAGTCAAGTGTATGATGACACCACGTCCGTCTTCGGGATTCGGTTTGCGCTGAATGAGTCCTTTCGACTCCATTGATTTAAGGGTGCGCGACAAACTCGTGGCTTCCATCCCCATTTTTGGGCCCAAAGCCATAGATGATGTGCCGTATTCCGGATCGATACTGATCAGGGTAAAACCAGTGGCCATGGTACTTTCCTTTTTTAGCGCTTCTTCGTGGTACATTTTGGATACAGAAATCCAAACCGTACGGAGTATGTGGTCTATAGTTTTTGCTTTCATCAATTGTAAAGGTACAATATTTATTATGCGTGCATAATAAATATCCACTTTTTTTGACTCTCTATAAAATCAACAAAAAATTAACTGGTTAAACCCTTGTGTCGGCGTAGATCTTTTCTACTAAATCACTATAGCGCTGATGGATGACTTTTCGTTTCATCTTCATGGTAGGGGTGAGGTGACCGAGTTCTATACTCCAAACTTCTGGTGTGAGTTCAAAGCGCTTAATTTGTTCCCACTTGCCAAATCGGTCGTTAAAGCCGTCTATTTCTTCTTGTATTCTGGCCACAACTTTAGGATGTTGGTTCAGGGCATGATTATCAGTAGGTAAATCATATTTCTTATTTTGCCCCCAATCTTTGACGAAATCAAAATTTGGCTGAATGAGTGCCGCTGGCATTTTTTGATTTTCTCCAATGACCATGACTTGCTCAATGAATCGCGACTGCTTTAGGGCATTCTCAAGAACCTGTGGTGCAATATATTTTCCACCGCTGGTTTTGAACATTTCTTTTTTTCGATCCGTTATTTTGAGGAAGCCGTCAGCGTCCATTTCACCAATGTCCCCGGTATGGAAATAGCCATCCTTGATGACTTCGGCGGTCAAGTCTGGATCTTTATAATAACCCATCATGATTTGAGGCCCTTTGACCAAAATTTCACCGTCAGCGGCGAATTTGATCTCGGTATCGGCAATGGCTTTTCCTACAGTACCAATTCTGAAGTTATGATTTCTAAAATCATTGACGGTCACCACTGGTGAGGTTTCGGTCAGTCCATAACCTTCCATAATAGGAATGCCTGCAGCGTTGAATACTCTTGCCAATCGGGGCTGAAGTGCCGCACTTCCTGAGGCCACTGCACGAAGTTTGCCGCCAAGCGCTTCTTGCCATTTCTTAAAAATAAGCGCTCGTGCAATTTTGAGTTGGAACTCATACCACCAACCATTTTGTCCGTAAGGTTCATAAACCAATCCAAGAGAAACCGCCCAAAAGAATAATTTGCGCTTTAGGCCAGTCAAGGCCGCGCCCTTGGCGTAAATCTTATCATATACTTTTTCTAATAGTCTAGGGACAGCCGTCATCACATCTGGGTGCACCTCTTGGAGGTTCGCACTTATGGTCTCTAATGATTCGGCATAATAAATTTCAACGCCACAATACTGATACATATAAGACAACATGCGCTCATAAATATGACAAATGGGAAGGAAACTTAGTGCCTTAGAACGCCCTAAATCAATAGGCAATCGGTCAGCGCTGCGCACAATGTTTGCAGAAATATTTTGATGGCTAAGCATCACACCCTTGGGTTTGCCGGTGGTGCCCGAGGTATAAATTATCGTGGCTAAATCGTCTTGCGATACATTGGATTTGATTTGATCAACTTTCGCTTGGTTGCTCTGGTCTGTGCCTAGTGTCAGTAGCTCTGACCAATGAAGACAGTCTTGCAAAACATCAAAGCTGTAGATGTGTTTCAGAGACGGCACTTGGTCCTTGATCGCCGCAATTTTGTCGTAAACCTCTTGACAAGAAACGAAACAAATAACGCTTTCACTATGATTCAAAATATATTGGTAATCTTCTTTTGAACTGGTTGGATAAATCGGGACATCTTGCGCTCCTACTTGCAAAATTCCTAAATCACAAATATTCCATTCACTGCGATTGGTCATTGAAATCAGGGCTATTTTGTCATTAACCTCTATGTTCAGACGCAAAAGGGCACGACTGATGGCATTGCCCTTATCGATGAACTCTGTAATCGAAGTCGCTTTCCAATGCCCCTCAACCTTGTCCACAAACGCGTGACTCAGATTGTAATGTTCTTTTTGATAATACGCGAAATCGAAAAGTCTCTTAGGCTGTTGCATCTATAGTGTCGTTAGTTCTTGCAAATTATGAAAAATAATTTGGTTTTTTATAGAAAAGACTGACTTCAGGAGTCCTATTGACAAGACCTCCTCATGACGGGACTTGTTAGTGTTTCACCAGCTTTATGGTGTGCTGCTGAAGATCTTTTTTGACGGCGACAAAATAGATTCCAGCGGAGAGCCCACTAATCCGTATTGTTGTTGGCCCGCTGCAATTGGTTCTGGTATTGAGTTCTTGGCCTTGAATTGAAAAAAGCTGTATCTCGTAGTGCTCCAAGTCCGTCAAAACAGTCACTTGATCTTGTGCAGGATTAGGTGCAATACTCAAAAGCTGAGCGAAATTAGTTTCTGTCCCTAGTGAGTTGTCATTAATGACATTAATATTAAGGTCGTCAAAATAAAATCCATCGGCACGACTAGACCCATCCGTGCGCAACTGGAACCGCAAGATGACCTCTTGTCCAATAAAATCACTAAGATCGACCTGCTCAAGCACCCAATTTGCTTGCTCACCATCGTAAACAGGTTCGCCCGTGGGTTGAAATCCATTCTCACTTGCTGTATTGGTGTAGCGTCCACAAAGAGCAGTCCAATTGTTACCGTCCGTTGACGCTTGAAATTGAACATAATCCCAATTATTTTCAATTTCCCATTGGGCATAAAATGTGACATTAGCTGCCAATGCCTCGGTCAAGTCGATGGGCGCTGAAAGTGCAATGGTCTTATTGGTGTTGTTGCTGTAATTCCCAGAAGGGGAGTCCGTAATACAAGAACTTGGGGAAACAAAGGTACTGCTTGTCAGGGACCAACCATTGTTATCGAATTGATTAGAGGTGCTATTGCCAGGGTCTGAAAATATAACTTCGCTCTCTCCAAATATTTTTGATACTGACACTCTTGTGACATAAGCGCCATTGTCCACGATAAAGTCATACTCGATGCTCGTCCCTTGATTGGTATTAGCGTCTAGTGAGAGGCTTATGGAGCCAGTACTTTGTGCTAGGGTCCCCATGGCATTAAAGTTCACACTGGGACCGACGTTGGTAATTTGCGGGCTTGTAGGCTCCACACTTACCGTAAAGTCTCCACTGCCCGAAAGCCCAAGGCGTTTTAATGAAAATGCAGCGTCAAATGTTGTATTGGAGCCCACGAACTGTGGCGACAAATCGGCAAGGACGCCATAATTATTGGCCATTTTGGCCGCGGTCAAATTAAGGTACATCATTTGACGACAAATGGATTCGATTTCATTGGAAGGTGGCCAAAAAGACGGTCCTATTTCTGGAGTGAAAGCATAAATCTTGTCATGCGTTCCAACAGTGCCATACATGAAATCGTCACTATCTCCTGCAGCAGGATACAGTCCGGCCGACATGATGTTGTCAAAACCATTCCGGGACACTAATTCTTCGGACACATTCTGAAACAAAGCATCATCTGGGGAGACTATATTATTAGTGTACCCATAAGGATATAAAAGTAGATCTCCTGAGGTGTGGTTGTTAAAAGCCATTACAAAATTATGATTCTCAACAAACCATTTCATGGCCATATTTTCAGCTTCAGAAAAGGGACTTGATCCGCAATAGGTGTCATTATTAGGGTTGCCTGAAGCACCCACACCACCCCAAATGCCAGCAGCGGGATCCCCACCAACATGATAGTCGTAATTACGGTTATTGTCAACACCAAAACCGCCTCGTCTGTTTTTGCGCCAAAAACCACCACCATTTGGATCTGTTTTTTCGTTATATAAATAACCATCAGGATTGACCACAGGAACAAAATACAATTCCGTTTGGTCCACGATGCTTTTTACTTCAGGGTCCGTATCGTAGTTTTCAAGGAGGTACCACATATAGAAAATCAACTGTGATAGGGATGCGGGCTCACGCGCATGGTGCAGCGCCGAATAAAGGATTTGTGGCTCAGACTCACTAACATCGGGGTTGTCACTAATTTTGACCCACTTGATTCCATTACCCCCTATTGGCGGTGTCGTGCTGTTGTCTGCTTGTCCTTGTGTTGTAAAATTACTGATGTCGGATGGGGCAGAGATTAAGTTGGGGTAAGCCTGTCTCATGGCATCCAAAATATCCAAAGTCTCCTGATAGGTGAAATAGCCCCCCATACTGCCAAGACTAAAGGCGCTAGGGGTGTCATAGTTTTCGTTGGCATTGTTGCAATTGTTGTTGCTTAAGTTTAAGGGCTCAGTGTTGTTTCGATTCTGTGCCAAAAAATAGGCTTTTGCATCTTCAATCAGTACGTCAACAACAAAACCTGCTGCGCGCGCAGTGGCCAATTCCGATTCTGAAAATTCCGATATGATGAAGAAGCCGTGTTTGTGAATGCCATGTGCTACGGGCAGTCCTAACGCATCCAATTGTGCTAATGAGCGCCCTTGATAATGGATCTTAGCTTTTTGATAACGCTCTGTCGATTCTTGAGCTGAGACTTGACAAACATGAATTAAGATGATAAAGAAAAAGAGGCGCATCATTTATTTCGTTTTAAGCGTTAAAATAGTTTGGACCTTATACTATTGTTGTTCAATCCAAGTTCTTGCGTTGACAAAGGCTTCAATCCAAGGAGACACTTCATCCGTTCTTCCATTGGGGTAATTCGCCCAATTCCATTGAAAAATTGACCTTTCGATATGAGGCATGGTGACCAGGTGCCGCCCAGTAGCATCGCATAACATTGCTGTATTATAATCGCTGCCATTTGGGTTTGCAGGGTATTGATCGTAGCCATATTTGGCCACAATGTGGTAGCGGTCCTCACTCATGGGCAGATCAAAACGACCCTCGCCATGGCTGATCCATACACCTAATGTAGCACCTTTTAGCGAGGAAAGCATGACGCTATTGTTGTTCTGAATGGTCACACTGGTAAAATTGCTTTCGTGCTTGAGCGAACGGTTGTGCTTCATTTTTGACAACTTCTCGTGATCAGGGTTGATCAAATCTAACTCTAGAAATAACTGACAACCATTACAAATCCCTACCGAAAGAGTGTCTGGTCTGTCAAAAAATCGCTTGAGGGTTTCCTGAGCTTTCTCATTGTACATAAAAGCTCCAGCCCATCCTTTTGCGGAACCTAAAACATCACTGTTAGAAAAACCACCAACAGCACCAATAAATTGAATGTCGTCAAGTTGCTCTCTCCCCGATATCAAATCAGTCATGTGGACATCTTTAACATCAAAGCCAGCTAAGTACATGGCATGGGCCATTTCACGCTCACTATTACTTCCTTTTTCGCGAATAATGGCAGCTTTAATGCGGCGTTTTGGCTGGTCCCATTGAGCCGACTCAGGCAAACGCCCGCTGAATCCTTGAGGAAATTCGAAGGTCAAGGGTTGGTTTTTGTAGTTGATGAAGCGCTCGTGTGCCAAATTGTTGGCAGTTTGTTTGCTGTCCAGTAAAAAAGATGTGCGGTACCAATGATCTCTATATTGGGCGACATGAAAATCTTGATGGACTTGATGATGCGTTATCGATAACACCCCAGTATCATTGGCTTGTCCAATACAGTGTGCCGTAATACCGTGGGATTCCATGATGGCCTGCACACGGGCATCCTCTTTGGCTTGAATGATGAGCCCACAATTTTCTGCGAAAAGTATGGTTGTTAAATCTTGTTCTGAAAGAGCACTCAGGTTGATGGTGGCCCCAACTGAAGGACTTGAAAAGCAAAGTTCTAATAAAGTTGTGATCAGACCACCAGATGAAACGTCATGACCTGCTGAAATCAATTCTTTGTTGATCAGTGCCTGAAGGGCATCGAAAACAACCCCCACATATTCTGGCGCTTTAATACCAGGCACTTGATCACCAATCAGACTCAGTGTCTGTGCCAATGAGGATCCACCAAGAGCAAAGTGCTCTTGAGAAAGATTGATGTAATACAATTGACCAGCTTCTGGATCTAAAACCGGTTCTACAACTTTATTGATGTCATGGCAATGCCCTGCTGCTGAAACTATAACTGTCCCAGGCGCCATCACATCTTGATTGGCGTATTTTTGCTTCATGGACAAAGAGTCCTTGCCGGTAGGAATATTGATGCCTAAGGCTATGGCAAAATCACTAATGCCTTGGACTGCCTGATACAAGCGTGCATTTTCACCATCATTATTGGCTGGCCACATCCAGTTGGCAGAGAGCGATACACTTTTTAGTCCATCCTTCAGCGGAGCCCAAACTAAATTTGTGAGTGCTTCTGTGACGGCATTATGGGAACCGGCCACGGGATCTACCAGCGCGGTTAATGGACTGTGACCAATTGAGGTAGCAATCCCTTGTTGGCCTTCGAAATCTAGGGCCATAACGCCACAATTATTTAGCGGCAATTGAAGGGGGCCGGCACATTGTTGTTTGGCCACTAAGCCCCCAACACATCGATCGACTTTGTTGGTCAGCCAATCTTTACAACCTACTGCTTCAAGTTGCAAAACATTGATCAAATAATCTTCTATTTTGGCGGCATCGTAATGGATTGCGGCATAAGTTGGGGCGATGCTCTTGTCGGTGAGGACTGTTTTTGGCGTACTGCCAAACAAATCATCCAGCGCGAAATCCATGGGCGCCTCACCATTGCTCGAGCGCCTGATGGTAAATTTATGATTGTTGGTCACCTCTCCCACAACATACATTGGTGCGCGCTCACGATCAGCAACTTTTTGGACCATATCCACATGTTCTGGAGCAATGATCAGACCCATGCGCTCTTGTGATTCATTTCCAATAATTTCTTTAGCAGAAAGCGTGGGGTCACCAACTGGTAATTGATCCAAATCAATCAAACCTCCGGTATCTTCGATCAGTTCACTAAGGCAATTCAGATGGCCTCCGGCTCCATGATCATGAATTGAGACAATTGGATTACGGTCAGATTCCACTAATGCCCTAATGGCATTGGCCGCTCTTTTTTGCATTTCTGGGTTAGAGCGCTGCACGGCATTGAGTTCAATCCCACTGCTGAATGCTCCTGTATCGGCACTTGAAACAGCCGCTCCCCCCATACCAATTCGATAATTTTCGCCACCCAAAACAACAATTTTATCTCCGACTTTTGGTGCCTCTTTAAGGGCAAGATCTTTTTTTCCATAGCCAATACCCCCCGCGAGCATAATGACTTTATCAAAGCCAAGAATTTTGTCATTTTCTTGATGTTCAAAAGTCAAAACTGAACCACTGATCAGTGGCTGGCCAAATTTATTACCAAAGTCAGACGCGCCATTACTGGCCTTGATGAGGATGTCGAGAGGTGTTTGGTAAAGCCATGGTCTTTCTGCGACAGCGTTTTCCCATGCTCTACCTTTCTCGGAGCGCGAGTACGAAGTCATGTAGACAGCACTGCCCGCAAGAGGAATAGATCCTTTACCACCAGCCAATCGATCACGAATTTCTCCGCCACTGCCCGTTGCCGCACCATTAAACGGTTCTACGGTTGTCGGAAAATTGTGTGTTTCTGCTTTTATGGATAAAACACTCTCAAATGGTGTTTTTTTATAAAAATCTGGGGCATCAGGACTGCTCGGGGCAAACTGTCGTACCTGTGGCCCAGAAACAAAGGCGACATTATCCTTATAAGCCGATACAATAGAGTTCGGGTTTTGTTTGGCGGTCTTTTTGATGAGCTGAAAAAGTGACTCTTTTTGAGCCACACCATCGATAACAAAGGTTCCATTAAAAATTTTATGTCGGCAATGCTCGCTATTGACTTGACTGAATCCAAAAACCTCACTATCCGTGAGTGGCCTGCCAAGTCGTTGGGCTAAATCCACGAGATAGACCACTTCATCTTCACTCATTGCCAGACCTTCTTTTTGATTGAACTCCGCAATATCTTTTATGTTCTTAATCGGCTCTGGTTCAGTAGAAATCGTAAAAATAGATTGGTCCAAATTCTGGTAGGCCTCAAACAGCATAGGATCAAAAGCTTGGTTGTTTTCTGTTCGGAATTCAAAGGTTTCAATGCGCTCAATCCCTTTGACACCCATGTTTTGAGTAATTTCTACAGCGTTGGTGCTCCAAGGCGTGATCATGGCGGCTCTAGGTCCTACAAAAAAGCCTTTAAGTTCCTGAGCGAGAAGCAGAGATTGATTGCCAAATAGCCAGCTGAGTTTTGATTGGTCCTGGTCTGACAAGCTGATGAAGGATTGAACGGCATAAATGAGCCCTTGGGCCTGTCCAAAAAAATGAATCATGAAGACGGATTTAAGTCGCAAATTTAATCAAAATTGAATGAAATGTGCCATGACTTATTACTGACATATCAACATAATATAACGACATTTCTCGATGTGCCAGACGCTGATGAGAACCAAAAAAATGTTTTACCTTAGACTCTTAAAATTTTAATCATGAAAAACATCGTGGCCGCATTGGCTATTATTCTGGGTGCATCCAGTATTGTTGCCCAAAACACGCAAAATGACCAAACAGCATCGACAGTGATCTATGGTCAGTTATTACGCAAAACTCAGCCCTTAAGGGATTTTCCGACTGTAACGGCACAGCAGTATAAGGTGAATGAAATCACCATTATCTCTAATAATTTGCGGGCCAATGAAAAAGTCAATAACGATGCTTACCCTCAGAATGGTATTGACCCATTGCGACAGCGCGAATTTGGTGGAGTGGCACGACAGCCGATCGAAGAAAATTTTGATGGACTCAATCGGAATGAAGGAGGGGGTTTTACCCCGCCAGATCCCTCGGGTGCTGCAGGTCCTGATCACTATCTTAATGCCGTAAATGTCGCCATAAAGATTTTTGACAAACAAGGCGGTTTAGTGGCGGGTCCAACGATGCTGGGGACTTTTTTGGGTTCTTCGAGCAATAGCGGTGATCCGATCATCATGTACGACCAGCTTGCAGATCGCTATTTTGTCAGTCAGTTTGGTACGGGTAATTCTTTTTTGGTTGGGGTTTCAGATTCGCCTGATCCTACAGGCGCCTACAATGTCTACCAATTTAATTTAGATGCCTTTCCAGACTATCCGCATTATAGTATTTGGCCTGATGGATATTATGTCACAGCCAATAAGTTTGTCGGCAATACAACTTATGTTATGGACCGGGCGGCTATGATCGCTGGGGATGCGAATCCTGCTATTGTTGGTTTTGATTTGCCTGGTGTGGTCAATAACACCAATACGGTATTTAGTCCAGAACCGGCTAATCTTACCGGCACTGTTTATCCTTCAGATGCGCCAGGATACATTGTGTATCTTCAAGACGATGGATGGGGTGGAGGCATCGCCAACGATCACCTCAAAATTTGGGAGATTTCTATGGATTGGTCAAACCCGAGCTCTTCGACAATTTCAGCCCCCTTTGAAGTACCAATAGATCCATTCGATTCTGTATTTGCGCCTTTCGGCTCTGGTGATGTCCAGCAACCCGGTACAAATCAAAAAATCGATATGATTGGGGGCATCATCTCCTATGCCGCGAATTACAGAAGCTTTGCGGCACACAACTCTTGGTTGATCACATTCAATGTAGATGTGGACGGCAATGACACAGCCGGAATTCGTTGGGTAGAATTACGTAATTCTGGTACAGGGGCGTGGTCTTTGTATCAAGAAGGGACCTATGCGCCCGCCGACGGAAACAGTCGATTTATGGGTAGTGCTGCGATGGATGCAGCAGGTAATATAGGAATGGGTTTCAATATCGCCAGTGCCAATCTTCCTGCGGGGATTAAGTATACCGGTCGTTACGACGGTGATCCTCTTGGTCAAATGACTGTTGCCGAGGCCACCATAGTCGATGGTGTTGGGGTGCAAACCTTTTCAAATCGTTTTGGTGACTATTCACATTTGACCGTGGATCCTGATAACTTTACATTTTGGCACACAGCTGAATATTTTCCGGCAAGCAATCTATGGAGCTCTCGTGTCGCGGCATTTACACTTTCCAGCGGTTTCAATAGCGACGTTGGCGTCAGTAATATCAGTCAGCCAGAGAATGGATTGCTGACCACAACAGAGACTGTAGAAGTGGCCATCCGCAACTTTGGCCTCACAGCGCAAGGTAATTTTCCTGTTGAGTTGAGTCTCGATGGTAGCGTCGTCGCTACAGAAAACTTTGCGGGAACACTCCAGCCTAACGAGGTGAGTAATTTTACTTTTGCTCAAACAGTAGACCTTTCAACAGCCGGGCAAGATTATTCAATTGTTGCCCGAACTGTATTGCCTTCAGATGAATTTAGCGCAAATGATCCTTACACGAAAACAGTGCGACACTTATTGGCAGATGATGTCGGTGTTCAAGAGATCACGGGACCAGTTTCTGGCAATAGTCTGGGATCAGAAACGGTTTCTGTTATTTTGAAAAATTTTGGTGCTGTGGCACAATCAAATTTCTCAGTATCCTATTCCATCGATGGTGGGGCACCTGTTACGGAACTCGTGACCGATGTAATTGATAGTGAAGAAACTCTTTTGTTTAATTTTAGCCAAACAGCGGATTTATCGGCTTTAGGGTCTTACAATATTACAGTGACCACTGGCCTCAATGGAGATCAAGACACGAGTAATGATGCGCAATCGGTGACCGTAACCAACCAATTCTGCCAGCCTAATTTGGATTGTAGTTTTGGCGATGGTTTGCAGTTATTTTCCGTCAATGAGATCAATAACCCCTCGGGATGTGAGGGTTACGGAGACTTTACAAATCTTTCAGCAACTTTCGCTTCAGGCTCAACTTATACTTTAACAGTAATAACGGGTTATGGTGATCAATTTGTGACGGTTTGGATTGATTTTAATGATGATTTTAACTTTACTAATGATGAGCGTGTGGTCATTGATTATGTGATCGCTCCTGGGGCTGGTGCCGGGACCTTCACCGAGTTCATCCCTTTGACAATTCCTGTAGATGCATTACCTGGAAGTCACTTAATGAGAGCTAAAACCAACTGGCAAGCGCCAGTCCCTGCCGATGCGTGTGAGGAGACTACCTATGGCGAAACAGAAGATTATACCGCTGTTGTTGGTACTTTGGGTATTGGTGATCAAACCCTAAACCAGAGCGATCTTTTGGTTCAGTCCCTGCCCAATAATCAATTCGACATTAAGTTAACAACAGCTTTCGAAGGCCGTCTGTATTTTGCATTGTACAATGCCTTAGGCCAACAAATTAAATTCAAGACTTTATCTCAAAGTGGACCAGATCTTTACCAAGTCAAATTAGACATGAGTCAAGCAGCATCTGGTATGTACTTTATCAAAATGTCTGGCCCAGAATTGGAGACTTTTAAGTCAGCAAAGCTGATTGTGCGCTAAACTCAACTGTGTTTATTTTCAAAGGCCCGCTTTTGCGGGCCTTTTTTGTGAAGATCAGGAAACCCGTTTTAATAGGGTCATATAAAACCCATCAAAATTTGTGACGCTTGGGAGCAGTGATTGCTCTTTGATGCGTTTGAAGTTTTTGCCTATTTCTGTTTTCAAAAATCGATCGACTTGTAGTTTATTTTCTTGTGGTAAGATGGAACATGTCGCGTAAACCATTTCGCCAGACTCTTTGAGCATCGGTGCATATGTTGCCAAAATTTCTTGCTGTTTCTCGATGATTTCTTCTAAGAATTCTGGAGTTAACTTCCACTTGCTCCCTGGGTTGCGCCGCAAGACACCCAAGCCAGAGCAGGGTGCGTCAATCAAAAGTCTGTCGGCTTTACCCATCAATTTTTTGATCACCTTAGTCGAATCAATCAGTCGCGTTTCGATATTGTGGGCGCCGTTTCTTCTTGCACGACGTTTGAGTTCTTCCAATTTCTTGGGATAAATATCTAATGCCAAAATAGATCCTTTATTTTCCATTAACGCGGCCATATGCAGCGTTTTGCCTCCAGCACCGGCGCAGGCATCAACAACCCTCATGCCTGGTTTTGGGTCTAAATAGGCCGCAACCATTTGAGAGGCACCATCTTGGACCTCAAACCATCCATTTTTGAAGGCGTCTGTGACAAAAACATTGGCGCGTTCTGTCAACTTTAATCCGTATGGAACACCTGTAATGGTCGTTGTTGCCATGTCCAGATCATTGAATTGATGCTGCACTTCACTGATACTTGACTTGAGGCTATTGACACGAATAATCACTTCAGCTTGAGTATTTAGTGCCGTTAGTTCCTTTTCCCATTGGGCTTTGCCAAATGCCTCTAAGCCCACTTGATCAAGCCAATCTGGTATGGATTCCCGCACCACGCGAATTTTTGATAATTCATCAAAACGTCCTTTTATCTTGCGCGTGGGTGTGCCCTCAAACTGTTTCCAATCGGGCAGCTTAATGCCCTTTAGTGTGGCCCAAACGACAAACATTCTGAAGAGGTTTTCTCTGCTATACGGGGCTTTTACTTCTGCAATCTCTTGATAAAGTCGTTTCCATCGTACGATGTCATAAGTGGTTTCTGCAATAAAACTGCGGTCACGCGAACCCCAGCGCTTGTCTCTCTTTAAAGTGTTTTTTAATACCTTATCCGCCTGCTTGCCTTCATTAAAAATGTCGTGCAAGGAATCTATGGTGGCGAATACTAAATTTCGATGAAGTCTCATGATTGAATTGTTGGGCGCAAAGTTACTATTCTTTGGGGCTTTATCTACCTTTGAAAAAATAAAAATCTATTTCTCTATGCCGTTGCGTTTTTTGTCCCTCATTTTGGTGGTGATCCTCACCTCTTGTCATCAGAAGAAGTCGTTCAGTCGTGTAGATGTAGATATGCTGTTCATTGACTCAATCAGTGTGAGGGCTATAGCACCTATAGATACAGGCGCAGTATGGTTTGCGGCCAACCGTGGGATGGTGGGATTGATCAAAAATAAAAACTCAAGTGTTGCTCAATTGCTTCAAGACGGCAGTCCCGTCCCATTCAGATCTCTGGCTCATGTCGGTGGAGCGGCTTTTGTCCTGAGTATAGAAGATCCAGCGCTTCTGTACCGAATTGATCTTGATGGAAGTGAGATCAGCAATATTGATTTGGTTTATAAAGAAGAGGGTGCTGGGGTGTTTTATGACGCCATGACTTTTTGGAATGCCCAAGAGGGACTGGCTATTGGTGATCCTGTAGAGGGTTGTTTGTCAGTGATCAAAACGGTTGACGGTGGGGCAACCTGGACTAAATTACCTTGCGACGACCTACCTATGATGGGTGAAGGAGAGGCGGCATTTGCCGCGAGCAATGGCAACATCGCCGTGATGGGGGACCAGACTTGGATCGTGACTGGCGGAAAAAAATCGCGTGTATTCTACTCTCCCGACAAAGGTCTGACCTGGAATATCTTCGAGACCCCCATCGTCCAAGGGGCTGAAATGACCGGCATGTTTTCGGTCGATTTTTATAATGAGCGACTCGGTGTAGTATTTGGCGGCGACTGGTCCAAACAAGAGGAAAATACTAAAAACAAAGCACTGACCATGGATGGAGGTGCAACATGGACTCTTTTGGCCGATGGGCAAGACCCTGGTTATTGCTCCAGTGTACGTTTTGTGCCAAATGGTGGGGGAGAGCGAATCGTAGCGGTAGGACCAAAAGGAATTTACTCGAGTGGTGATCAAGGGGCTTCTTGGCGGCAATTGGACCAAACGGCATTTTACACCATAAGGTTCGTTAACGACACCTTGGCCTTCGCTGGTGGACCAAACCGTATTGCCCGATTGATTTTCAGGTATTGATTTGAATTTGCGCGACAGAATGGTGCGGCGGACAGGGCTAAAACGGCATTTTTATCGATAAAACGCAAATAATCACGATAAAATGCAAAAAATGTTTGGCAGAGTGAAAAATAGTCTTACCTTTGAAGTATCAAATAAGTTATTGAGCCGTTAGCCCCAAGGCGGTTCAGCAAACGAAAGAAGCGGAGCCCCAACCGCTTCTTTTTTTTTGGATCTAATTGAAGGATTGCATGGCGACCAAATTATGGTAGATGCCTTTATGTGCCAGTAGTTCTTCGTGTTTGCCTTGCTCGACAATTTGCCCTTGAGACATGACCACAATTAAGTCTGCCTTTTGAATGGTCGAGAGTCTGTGCGCAATCACAAGTGAGGTGCGGTGCTTCATCATGTTCTCTAAAGCTTGTTGCACCAAGCGCTCACTTTCTGTATCTAAGGCAGAGGTGGCCTCATCCAAAATCATGATGGGCGGATTCTTCAGAACTGCTCGCGCGATGCTGAGTCGTTGTTTTTGTCCACCACTTAATTTATTCCCAGAATCTCCAATATTAGTATCGAGCACCAAAGGCAGGATAGAGACAAATTCCCAAGCATTGGCGACCTTGAGGGCCTCGATCAGCTCTTCATCAGAGGCATCTGCTTTAGCCACTAACAAATTACCCCTTATGGTGTCGTTAAAAAGGATGGAATCCTGTGTAACAAGGCCCATGAGACCACGTAGTGAGGCGATTGTCAGATCTGTAGTGCGATGACCGTCGATTTTAATAGAGCCCTTGTTGACATCATAGAATCGAGTGAGTAGGTTCGCAATAGTACTCTTGCCGCTGCCACTTTGCCCTACAAGGGCCACGGTGCTGCCCTTGGGGATTTCTAAGGAAATATCATTCAATACCCACTGATCTTCATACTTAAAATAGACATTTTGAAGGGAGATAGCGTCTTCAAAGGCTGTTTTAACAATGGCCTTCGGTGCTTCTTGAATCGAGGATTCTGTGGTCAATATTTCAAGGACACGTTCTGCCGCTGCATTTCCTTTTTTCACGCTGTAACTGGCCTTGCTGATGGCCTTTGCTGGGGTTAAAATATTATAGGCAAGCCCCATATAAACGATAAAGGCCTCAGGAGCCAGAGTGTGCTCGACAAGAACCATTGAGCCGCCGAACCATAGCAACATCGCGATGACCAAAATTCCTAAAAATTCACTAATAGGAACCGCTAGATTTTGTCGGTGCATTAAACGGTTTGAATAATGGAAAAATCTGTTCGTGCTTTTTTCAAACCGCCCTTGAAATTGCTTTTGAGCATTGAAACCTTTGATGATTTTGAGCCCTCCTAAAGTTTCCTCCACTATGGAGAGAAATGTGCCCAGTTCTTTTTGTACACGTCCACTTTTTTTCTTTAAACTTTTGCCAATATAGGCAATGGCAAAGCCCGATAAAGGAATGAATATAAACACAAAGACCGTTAGCTTACTGCTGATCAACAACATGGCGACAATTGTGAAGATGATCATGAGGGGCTCACGAACCAGTAATTCCAAAATTGATAAGAAGGAATGTTGTATTTCTAGAATATCAGATGAGATCCGGCTGATGGTATCTCCTTTTCTTTTTTCGGAGTAATAGGAGATCGGCAAAAGGACAGTTTTTCGGTACACTTCATTGCGCAGGTCTCGCAAAACCCCGTTGCGCAGATAAGTAATGAAATACATGGCGGTGTAACCGAATAAGTTTTTAAGTAAAAATGTTGAAATGACTAAGGCTATCATCAGAGAAAGAGCGTAGAGCTCTCCTTCGGCATCGATTTTTTGGGTGATGTAGTAATTCATTAAATCTTCAAAATAGGCCCCAATATCACCAATACCCTCGTAAGTAGGTTTCGCACTGATTTTGGTGGCATTTTGAAAAAGCACTTTGAGCATTGGCATGAGCGATACAAAGGCCAGGGTGCCAAAAAGTGCATAAAAGATATTGGCTATAATATTCAGCCAAGCATAGCCCATATAGGGTTTTGCAAAATGTATGATGCTTTTAAAATACGTCATTAAGTGAGACTAAGGTCAGATTTGATTTGCTGAATTTGCGCCTTCAGGCCATTGGCGTTTTTTGCACGAACACTGATATAGAATTTGATTTTAGGTTCTGTGCCACTGGGACGAGCAGCAATCTTCCCGCCGTTTTCTGTGTTAAAAATCAGTACGTTAGACTGAGGAAGGTCCAGAGGGGTCTGTTTCTGAGTGCTGAGATCTGTTTGTTGCTGGTTATGATAATCTTGAAGTGTCACAACCTTAGAACCACCAAGTGTCTTTGGGGGATTCTGTCGCAGAGTCTTCATCATATCCTGAATTTCTTCAGCGCCTTTTCGGCCTTGCTTGACCATAGAAATCAAAACTTCTTCAAAATGCCCATACTTTTGGTACAGCTCCTGAAGATAAGCCCATATGCTGGTGCCCTGTGCTTTTTTCATCGCGGCAATTTCGCAAATCAACAAGCTTGCTGTGACCGCATCCTTGTCGCGAACAAAATCGCCGACCATATAACCGAAACTCTCTTCTCCACCACCAATAAATTGCTCTTTAGGATGATCTTTGACCATTTTTGCGATCCATTTAAAGCCGGTCAGACCTTCTCTATAGGTCACTCCGAAATCATCCGCTAAGACACGCATCATGGGTGTAGAGACAATAGTCGATGCAATAAAAGAGTCGGCAAGTTTGCCGTCCTGCTCATGCTGTTCTAATAAAAAATGGGTCTTAACGATCATGGCTTGATTGCCATTAAGCAGTTGTAAGCGCCCTTGATCATCACGCACGGCGATACCGAGACGGTCGCAATCCGGATCTGTGCCGATCACCAAATCCGCCTGCTGTGCATCGGCTTGTGTTATGGCCATGGATAGGGCCTCAGGCTCTTCGGGATTAGGAGACACTACTGTCGGAAAATCACCATCAGGCTTTGATTGTGCCGCAACAATCGACAGCTGATTGAACCCAGCTTTTTCAAGCACCGGAGGCACCATAGTGATGGATGTGCCATGCAGTGGGGTAAAGACAATTTTGAGTTGGTCCCGCTGGTTTTGCGTTGTTTTTTGCGTAACGGCTTGGGTTGATGCCGCGATAAATGCCTGGTCGACTTCATGATCAATCTGCTGGACAAGGTGTTCCTGAGCATCAAATTTGATGTCTGAGTAGTCTAACTGATTGATGTGTGCAATGATTTCAGCATCTTGAGGGGGCACTAATTGTCCGCCATCTTGCCAATAAACTTTGTAGCCATTGTATTTTGGTGGATTATGTGAGGCGGTCAATACAATGCCACAATGGCAAGACAGGTGTCTTACGGCAAAGGACAATTCAGGTGTCGGACGTAAATCAGAAAAAACATAGGCCTTGATGTCGTTTGCAGCGAAAACTTGTGCCACGGTTTGAGCGAGTGCTTTGCTATTGTGGCGGCAGTCATAGGCAATAACGACTTTCTTTTCTTCACCTGGAAAAACTTGATGCATATAATTTGCCAATCCCTGTGTCGCTTTCCCTAAAGTGTATTTGTTGATGCGATTATCTCCAGGCCCCATAATCCCGCGCATGCCACCGGTACCGAAAGCTAAAGACTTATAAAACGCATCCTCGAGGAGTTCGGGGTCGCCATGGAGCATCTTGGTCACATTGTCCTGAGTTTCTGAATCAAAATAAGGCGCTAGCCAACGCTGAGCTTTATTTAGTATGTCATTTGAAAGGTCATTCATGAGTCTTGAATTAGTGAGCATCAAGGGTCAAAAATACGGATAATTGACTGAATCAATCTAAGTTTAATGCTTCTTTAATGATGTAGTTATTGCGTTGTGGTTTGCTGCGCAGTATCAATTCTCCTAAGAATCCTGCAACAAAAAACTGACTCCCCAAAATCATGGCGGTCAGCGCAATATAAAACTGAGGCCGCTCTGTGATGAGCCTTCCGGTCGGATTGATCCAGATTTTATCCAAGCCTAGGTAGGCCGAAAACACGAAGCCTAGAGACAACATGATCACCCCCCAAGAGCCAAAAAAATGCATTGGTCTTTTGCCAAATTTTGAAAGAAATGAAATCGTGATCAAATCGAGAAAGCCTCGAATAAATCGCTCTGAACCAAATTTTGTCACACCATACTTGCGTGCCTGATGTTGTACAACTTTTTCACCAATATTGGCAAAACCAGCATTGCTCACCAGAACAGGAATATAACGGTGCATGTCGCCAGTGACCTCGATGGCTTTGACCACCTCTTTTTTATAAGCTTTAAGGCCACAGTTAAAGTCGTGCAGTTTGACCTTCGAGGTTTTTCGTGCGGCGTAATTGAATAATTTGGAAGGTAAGTTTTTACCAAAAAAGGGATCAAACCGCTTCTTCTTCCATCCCGAAACCATATCATGACCGCCGTGAGCAATCATGTCGTATAATTCGGGAATTTCTTCAGGATTATCCTGTAGATCCGCGTCCATGGTTACCACAACCTGACCTTGTGCCTGAATAAATCCTGCATGTAATGCTTGAGATTTCCCGTAGTTTTTTTGAAAACGGAGACCTTTGGTTTGGGGGTCCTTTTTGGCAATCGACATGATGGTAGTCCACGACTCATCCGTACTGCCATCGTCTATAAAGACGAGTTCATAGCTGAGCTTATGGTCGACCAAAACCTTGGTCAGCCATTTGTGCAGCTCAGCAAGAGAGGCCTCTTCATTCAGTAACGGTATGATGACGGACAGATCCATGATCAGCCTTAAACGGTAGGCGCCGCCTTTTTAAAGATCAAACCAATAAGCAGACCCAAAACGGAGTGAAAAATTAGAAGAGAAAAATAAGATTTCGCTTGGCTCATGATAGAGAAATTATCGACCTGTGCCGCTTCAGCTATGGCCTTGTCGATTTCCTCTTGTGGTGCACCAAATCGTGCCATCATGTCCTGAACCATCACTAAAGATTGTTCGTTGAGGTACGAAGCCAATTCGGGATCAATGACCGTAAAAATTAGGATGCCTACTGCGGTACTGATGGCTAAACCTACAGCTGTAGTGATGAAATAAGCGGTAAAGGCCTCTTTGAAAGTCATGAAACCACCGAGAAGGCCTTTGGATTTGGCCGTTGAGATAATCCCCATAGCGATCACTAATAGAAGACTAAGAATACCAACCCACCATTTGAGAAATAACTCTGCATTGAGGGCGTACATGAGGGTAGTGCTGAGCCCAAGCATAAGGCCGAGCATGGTGCCATGATTGATGGCGTTTTTTTTAGGTGTGAGCATTTCTGACATGGTTAAGGTGTTTTAGAAGGTTAAACTCATGACAAATGTACTAAATTGTTGTCTCATTTTTTATCTAAAAAAAAGATCAAAGTATTGTCTAATTCTAATTTATGATTAAATTTGCATCCGCTTTTAGGCCCTAAACAGGCCCGATTAATGACAAAAGCTTTAATAATAAGATCATGAGAAAAGGAATACATCCAGAAAATTACAGACTAGTGGCTTTTAAAGACATGTCTAACGATGAAGTATTCATCACCAAAAGTGCTGCAGATACAAAGGAAACTATTGAAGTGGATGGTGTGGAGTATCCTGTTGTTAAATTAGAGATCTCACGTTCTTCGCATCCTTTTTATACTGGAAAACATAAATTGGTGGATACGGCTGGTCGTATCGATAAGTTCAAAAATAAATACGCAAGCTTCAAGAAGTAGTCTTGTGCTGTGACAATATTGAAAGGCCTTCATCATGAAGGCCTTTTTTTGTGCCCAAAAATTAAACCCTACCGATGACAATTAGTTTTGTATTTTTGATCTTCAGTCCAAGCTGTAAAGAAGCATCCTATGAACTATATTCTATTTGACGGCCCCTTTAGAACCGGTCTTTTGCCTTTTACCTATACGCGACCAGTGGCAGATTTGAGAGTCGGTGGACTGACCATAGGACAAAAGTGGGAATTCGCTTTGTCTTCAAAGATATCCGTCAAGACAGAACACTACCTGTCTGGCCTATATCCACTCCACATAGAAGAGGATAATATCTGGATCAATGCGGGAGTATTCCCTTCTGATGCGCTGGTCATGGCTATAAAAGCATTATTACCCCATCAGGCACTGTACCACAATAGTACACTTTTGGCCTACCGCAGTCAGTACTTCGTTGAAGTCGAGCAACCGGATTTTGTTCCTATAAACTTTGATGGCGCGCAGATTGATCTTTTACAACATACCTGGGATATTTTCGCCCAAAATGAGCGACAAATTGAATGCGACTTTTTGAAATTATCTGTCCAGCATCCCTCAGCGTCGCTTCCTGACACAGTTCAGGCCATTGCCCCTGAGCGCATCTACGTGGCCTCAGGAGCGCAAATGACATTTTGCACAATGAATGCCAGTGAGGGGCCCATTTATATTGGTGAAAACGCCATAATCATGGAAGGGGCAATGCTGCGCGGCCCTTTGTTTATTGGGGATGGTGCAGTTGTGAAAATGGGTGCTAAAATCTATGGTGGTACGACCATCGGTCCGTATTGTAAAGTAGGCGGCGAAGTCAATAACTCAGTACTTATGGGTTACAGCAACAAAGGACATGACGGCTTTTTGGGTAATTCTGTGATCGGATATTGGTGCAATTTGGGTGCCGACACCAACACGTCTAACCTCAAAAATAATTATGATCCTGTGCGCCTCTGGGATTATGACAGTCAACGATTTGCCCAAACTGGTTTGCAGTTTTGTGGTTTGATGATGGGCGACCATAGTAAGTGCGCCATTGATACAATGTTCAACACAGGAACAGTGGTAGGGGTCAGCGCCAATATTTTTGGCAGTGGATTTCCGCGTAATTTTATACCAAGCTTTAGCTGGGGTGGTGCCTCAGGAATGACGACCTATAGTCTCGAAAAGGCAGAGTTGACCGCCCAACGTGTTATGGCCCGTCGCTCCATCAATTGGTCGGATCATGATCAAGAACTCTTCGCACATCTTTTTGACCTTACCAAGGTTTATAGAAAAGACTAAACCCAGCAATGCGAAACATACGATCTAATAATCAATGAGGTCGTGGTAGTCTGTGATTGATTGATCACTAGTTTTTATCTTTTTTGACGGTCTTTAAAAACAGAAAATTCTGTGGATTAATGCCTAAGTTTTTCACGCCATTGTGAACAAATCGCACCGCCAGGTCATAATAAAGAGGAATGACAGGGGCTTGCTCCATGATCAACGCATCCATAGTTTGATAAATTTTAAGCCGTGACTCCAAGTCATTGTTCTGCAAGGCGTCCATGTACAGGGAATCGATTCGGTCGTCTTGAAAGTGCGTATAATTTGGTCCATTAGGCGTGAAATTGTCACCAATGAACAGAGATAAATAATTTTCTGCATCAGGATAATCGGCGACCCAACTTCCTCGAAATAGTGCCAACTCCCCGGTGTTTTTCATTTGTCGCAGTGTGGATGGTGGCATGACATCAATGGCGACTTGTATGCCTATTTTTTCCAACTCCTTTTGCAGGTATTCACAAAGGTCTAAATATTGACTGTTGGTGCTTATGGTGAGTTGCGGTGTTGTCTTGTGCTCTTTTATGAATTCTTGAACAAGGGATTGCGCTTTATTAAAGTCATAAGGGTAAATTTCATGATCTACAGCGCCAGGCATGCCTTGTGGGACAAATCCATAGGTGGCAGGCAAACCGATACCATTGCGCAAATAGGTGATCATTTTCTGACGATCAATACCATAATTGGCGGCTTGTCGCAATTTGAGAGACTGAACCTCAACTTCTGGACTGCCCAAATAAAAACCGATATATTCGGTATTCAAGAATGGCGTAGTGAGCATATAAACCTCATCTTGATATTTGGCCCTTAAGGCACCAGAAGAGGTCAGGAGTTCATCCTTATAGGATTGATCTATTCCAGAAATAAAGTCTAAATTACCTTGACTGAATTCTAAGAATTCACTTTGCTTGTCTGGCAAAAATGTTATCGCGATGGCTTCAAGATAAGGCAAAGCAACACCCTCTTGATCCTTTTCAAAATACAGTGGGTTTTTCCGCAAAACCAATTTTGTGTTCTCTACCCATAATTTGAAACGAAATGGTCCCGTGCCTACAGGATTTTTTCTAAACTCTTTGCCAAAAAAGTCAATAGCCTCATGAGGGACAACTGAGCAATAGCGCATCGAAAGAATGCCCAGAAAGGGGGGGAAGGACTGTTTGAGCCTTATGACTAATACATGGTCGCTCTCGGCATAGTAATCGGCGACTTGATGCAGCACCCAACTGCCTGGTGACGCGACATTGGGATCCAATAAACGATCAAAACTAAAAACAAAGTCGTGCGCCAATACTTGACGTGTCTTTTTGGTCCCAAAGGCCTGACTTTCATGAAAATAAACATCATCCCTCAGGTAAAACCGATAAACTTTTGTGGTGTCGTTATAGGTCCAAGAGTGCGCTAAGTCGGGTTGGATCTTGAGGGCCTCATCGAGTTGTACCAAGCCATTAAATAACTGATTGGTGGGCCAAATATTTTGAGGGTTACGGGCAAATGCAGGGTCTAAAGAACTGATGCTTCCTGATTCGTTATAACGAAAAACGGTGTCAGCGGCTCGTTCCGAAAATGTCTGACTGCATGAAGTGGCGAGCAATAACACGCTAATCAAGGGCGTGATGACCATAAGCAGTTGAGTTGTCCTTTGGGAGCCGTTCATTAGAATCGAAATTAAGTTGTATTTTTGCCTTCCTCTTGGCTAAAATACAAGAATGAACCCAACAAAAAAAGTTGCATTTTATACCTTAGGCTGTAAGCTTAATTTTAGCGAAACCTCAACGATTGCGCGAAGCTTTGAAGAGGACGGTTATGAACGCGTAGACTTTGACAAAAAAGCCGAGATTTATGTCATCAATACATGCAGCGTTACAGACAATGCTGATCAGAGGTTCAAAAGTATTGTGCGTCAGGCCCAAAAACTTAATGCAGACGCATTCATCATTGCTATCGGTTGCTATGCTCAGCTCAAACCTCATGAACTGGCAGCTGTTGACGGGGTTGACATGGTTCTTGGCGCGACAGAAAAGTTTAAAGTTACGGCCTATATTAATGAATTACTGGCGCAACATCAGGCTAATGATCAGCAGGCAATTGTCCATAGTTGTGCTATAGAGGAAGCCGATTTTTATGTGGGTTCATATTCTATTGGCGACCGTACAAGAGCATTTTTGAAGGTTCAAGACGGCTGTGATTACAAGTGCACTTATTGCACGATTCCTTTGGCGCGGGGTATTTCGAGGTCTGATACTTTGGAACAGGTTTGCCTTAATGCAAAAGAAATAGTCCAACGGGGCATCAAAGAAATTGTTTTGACCGGTGTTAATATTGGAGATTATGGCAAAGGCGAGTTTGGCAATAAGCGTCATGAACACACATTTTTTGATCTTATTGAAGCCTTAGATCGCGTATCTGGAGTAGAGCGCGTCAGAATTTCGTCTATCGAGCCCAACTTGCTCAAGCCTGAAGTGATTGATTTCATTGCTCAGGCCGATAAGTTTGTGCCCCACTTTCATATTCCCCTGCAGAGCGGCAGCGATGCCCTTCTAAAATTAATGAAACGTCGTTACAACAGAGACTCATATACTCAACGTATTGAATTGATCCGAGAGAAATTGCCACACGCCTGTATTGGTGTTGATGTGATTGTTGGTTTTCCTGGAGAGACCGACGCACTTTTCTTAGAGACTTATAATTATTTAAGTGCTTTGGACATCAGTTATTTGCATGTTTTTACTTATTCTGAGCGAGACAATACCGAGGCGGCTCAGATGTCAGGAGTAGTGGCGCAAAAAGTACGCAAAAAAAGGAGTAAAATGCTTCGTGGCTTGTCTGTTAAAAAACGACGTGCATTTTATGAAGCGCAGCTGGGAAAGGATTTTGAAGTCCTGTTTGAAGGGGAAAACAAATTGGGTTATGTCCATGGATTTACTCAAAACTACGTTAAAGTCAAAACGCCTTGGAATCCAGATTTGGTCAATACGGTCCATCGGGTCAAACTCGATCATATTGATGACGATGGTCTAGTGCGGTTTGCATTTGTGGGTGCAGCGCAGACCGCTTAAATATTCATACCAATCGGCAGAAGTGATCTGTATTTCGAGCGATTGCGTTTGAAATAAAGCGCGATTTCTGAACTTGTGGGGACTAGGGATATGCCGCGTTCTCGAACATTTTCAAAAACAGCCTTGATAAATATTTCTTTAAATCCCTGATCGATAAGCACTTGTGGCATTTCGAACTTTGTCAAGAAGATTTTGCGCTCTTGCAATGCATATTCGATTCTGGCCATATTGTCCCCGATCTCTAACTCAAATTGTCTGAGAAACTCATTATCTACTATTTCAACGTCATCAATCATATATGATTTATTTTAGTTAGGTTACATCGGTATTTCAATAGCCAATAGTTTAGTTTGAGGGCTCGCTTGGAAATCAACAGTTTCGGTGCTGTGTATGCCCATGGCGTCGCGTGGACCTAGGTTGGTGTCGTCTACGGAAATGGCTCCTTCTATAACCATGAAATAGAGTCCTTGATTTGGACCATGCAAATTCAAGGTAATATTAGTGGTTTGTTCAAATTCACCAAGGTAGAAATAGGCATTCTGATGGATCCAAAGCGCACCGTCTTTTGCTGCATCCTGCGGTACAACAACCGGTGTCATAGTATTGGGTTTGAGCAGTGGAAGAATGTTTTTCTGATCGTAGCGTGGTGCTGCATTTTGGGTATCCGAAAAAATCCAGATCTGAAATAGCGTTAAAGCGTCTTCTTTAGAGGCGTTGAATTCACTATGTTCCACACCATGTCCTGCACTCATGACCTGTATTTCTCCAGCTCTCACGACACCGCTATGGCCCAGGGAATCTTCATGTTGTAGTGCTCCACTAAGCGGTATGGTCACAATTTCCATATTTTGATGTGGGTGCTTGCCAAAACCCATCCCAGGGGCTATTTTATCGTCGTTAAGCACTCTTAGCTGACCAAATTGCAGCCGACTTGGGTCAAAGTAATTGGCGAAGCTGAATGAATAATTGGCTTCAAGCCAACCATAATTAGCATGACCTCTGGAGCGAGCAGGATGTAAAATCTTTTTCATAGCTTTAACCGATTGTAATAAAATAACAGTTTAATCAGCGTGTTCTGTAAAGGTAATGATATTGCCTGATATTTAAGAGAAACAGAATCACCTTTCTTATGGTTGTCGCCCCATCGCTCAATGTCTATTTGATTCCCGGAATGTCGGCAGATGCCGCAAGCTTTGCTTCATTGGATTGGGATGAACAAATTTTTGTTCCGATTGTTTTGCCTTGGTTAGAACCCCAAAATAAAGAAACCTTAGATCATTATGTCGGCCGCATGAGTGAAGGGATAGACCGCTCACAGCCCTTTGCCTTAGTCGGAGTATCTTTCGGTGGAATCATTGCTCAAGAGCTGTCTCTGAAATTTGATCCTGTCGCGACTGTAGTGATTTCTAGCATTAAGTCAGCAGGCGAAAAGCCCGCTTGGATGCGTCTTGGTTTTCATCTCAAGCTATACAGGCTCTTGCCTTTTTTCATGATGCGTTATATCAATTATCGCCCTTATAAAATATTGCCATCAAGCATTGAACGGCGCCTGCGTCAGTATGACCACTATTTGCCAATGCGGTCAGAGCATTATTTGCGTTGGTCAGTACATCAAATACTGCTCTGGGACAAGGCAGGTAATTCTTCGCCACCGATCCATATCCATGGGGACCGCGATGAGATGTTTCCGCTAAGGAACATCAGCAATGCCCATATTATTAAAGGGGGTAGTCATGTGATGATCATTACCCATGCCCGAAAAATCTCAAAATTGTTAGCAACAATTTTGGTCAAGTCGTCAGAATAATACTTGAATTTTTACCTTTATGTGGTAAATGAATTTCATGTATTTAAATTTCAAAATATCTTTTATTACTGTGCTTGGCCTGTTCTATGGTCAAATTAGTTTTGGACAGCAAAAAGCTGTAGCTGTAGGTCAATCATGGCTATCCATGAGCGACCCTGTCCCTGAAAATTATCAAATTCACGCCTTGCCAGTACCAGGGACCATGACTTTCGCAGGAGAACAAGTGCCCTTGGACCAACCGGACATCCGAGAGCGTTTAGACCGCGAGCTATTGGTCAACACCTATTGGCAATCCAACGCACTACTGATCATCAAACGGGCTCATAAGTATGGACCATTGATTGATTCAATACTGCGTCAAGAGGGGGTGCCTCTGGATTTTAAATATTTAGCGATTATTGAAAGTGGTTTGCAAAACGTCACTTCTCCAGCAGGAGCAGCTGGTTTTTGGCAGTTCATGAAGACAACAGCCAAAGAATATGGTCTAGAAGTCAACAGTAATGTGGATGAGCGCTTAAATTTAATCAAGGCCACAAAGGTTGCGGCGGCCTATCTGAAGGATGCCAAGGAGTTATTCGGCAATTGGACACTTGCGGCAGCGGCCTATAACGCAGGAAGAACAGGAATCAAATCTCAGCTGACGCGGCAGCGAGTCTCCTCGTATTATGACCTATTGCTCAATGAGGAAACGAGCCGATATGTGTTCCGAATTTTAGCGCTAAAAGAACTTTTAGAAAATGCCAAGTCGTATGGATTTCGATTTGATCAAGAACACCTCTACCAAGCCATACCGGTCACCCGGATAAGAATAGATACTGCGGTGACTGATTTTGTGCAATTTGCGCAGGAGCAGGGCATCAATTATAAAATTCTAAAAATTCACAACCCTTGGTTGCGTCAAAGTCATTTGAATAATGCATCACGAAAAGTCTATTATATAGACATCCCGGAACCTGGCTACTACGATCGGTCGTCTCCGTGACCTTTTGACATGATTTTTCTAATACGACTAATTGAGGCTAAGTGCGGCCTGAGTTTTTAAGTGAGACACCCTTTGGGTGAATTGCTGAAAATGTTTGTTATAAGAGGCAGAGTAATCCAAATCGTAATGATGAGAAAGCATTCGAGATACGTCAATAATGCGCTGATCATCAGACAATAAAAAAGTTGTTGGAAACCCCAGGCTGTGTTTCATTCGACGGATAATGAAGCTATGGTCATTTTCTTTTTCGTTGACAAAAAGAACCGTTATTTTGCGGTGGAGGCGTTGCTTTATTTTGCGCACAGCGCGTCTAGGACCCCAAAATAAAATCACAAAATCTATTTCGGAGTGATTTTTATCAACGATGTCGTTCAGTGCTGGAAGCTCACCAACTCCAGGAGTGCACCAATCGGCATAAGTGATCAGATACATGGGCTTTTCGAAACGATCGAGCGCTATGCGTCGACCACTAAACTTTCGGACTTTAAAATTGTCCAAATAACTGTCCGTAACAACATGGTCGACCAAAGAGTCAAATAAAAACTGCAAGCGCTCGTCATCACGATCTTTAATGGCGCGACGTGATTCGTAACGGTATTTGCGAATGTTTTGCCCAATGACCTCAGAGAAATAGGTCTTGTGTTGTTCAATTTGTCCCATAAGGTGATCAGGGCCCGAAAGAAAGAAAAGGGCTAAAATGGTGGTCTTAAAAATCCTTGTTGATATCATAAACCTCCTTTAATGAACTATTTAAGGAACTCTAAGGTAGGTAAATATAATCAGATAGTTGATCATGAAAAGGGCTTTCTTAGCGCCCTCGACCGCCTCGACCACCTCGTGAGAATTGTTGTCGGGGCCCACCTGCCTTTTTCATTTGTTGCTGCATCATTTTGATTTGATCCGTCATCATTTGATGCTTGTCCAACTTTTTCGCTTCGGCCAGTAAACTTTCAGCTTCACGCTTACGTTGCTTAGACATGGCAATTCCCGCGAGGTTGAGTTTGACCATGGCCATATCTGCAGACATGCTTAGCCCTAGTTTTTCTGCTTTTCTAAAGTATTTTTCTGCTTCATTCATATTGGTTTGTGATATCATCAAACCATTGAGGTAATAATAGTAACCTTGTTGCTTAGTGACCAGAGCGCCTTCAGGATTCTTGATGTAGTCTAGCCATGCTTTTGCGCCAACAAAATCTTGCTTTCTCAATTTTAAAAATGCCAAAAGAATGAATTCATTTTTGAAATAAAGAAAGACAAATACACTGCTCAAAAGAAGGTACATGATGCCGTTGCCGATATGTCCCTGAGTAAATTCCCAAATAGAAACAGCTATAATTAAAATAGTTATAGCGAGTTTGAAGTTTTTATGAAACATAATTTATTGATATAAGCCCGTTAGCTGGTGTGATTTTTGGCGGGTCTATTAGACCGCAAAGTTAATAATTATTGCGCATTTCAGGTGCTTATTTTGAGGGGTAATAAGGCTAAAATATTTTAGCAATTGGTTTTGGCTAAGTTAAAAATGATTGTATATTTGCACCCGACTTTAAGAAAGCCTTCGTCATAGAAGGGATTGATCAGAAGATTTAATACACGAGTATAATGAAAAGAACATTTCAGCCATCTAAAAGAAAACGTAGAAACAAGCATGGTTTCAGAGAGCGTATGGCGTCGGTCAATGGCCGTAAAGTATTGGCTGCTCGTAGAGCAAAAGGAAGAAAGAAATTATCAGTATCTTCAGAAACTCGTCACAAGAAGTAATGTTGATAAATCATAAATAAAAAAGGTGTTGTTTTAAAGCAACACCTTTTTTTTATACCCCATCAAGTCGTAATTTTAGCAACAGATTAAAGAAGTTCAAAAATGCCCAAAAACACTCATCTAAAATCCATCCTCATTATTGGTTCTGGACCGATTGTAATCGGTCAGGCCTGTGAATTTGATTATGCAGGTTCTCAATCTTTGCGTTCCCTTAGAGAAGACGGAATCGAAACCATTCTGATCAATTCAAACCCGGCAACGATCATGACAGATCCTGTCATGGCAGATCATGTATATCTATTGCCATTGACCACAAAGTCATTGGTCAAAATTCTAAAGGAACATCCGCAAATTGACGCTGTTCTGCCAACCATGGGAGGGCAAACCGCACTTAATCTCTGCATCGAAGCAGATGAGAAGGGGATCTGGAAGGACCATGGTGTGGCACTTATTGGTGTCGACATTGATGCCATCAACATCACAGAAGACCGTGAACAGTTCCGGAACTTAATGGAAAAAATTGGGGTGCCGATGGCCCCTCAGTTAACCGCAAATTCTTACCTGAAAGGAAAAGAGATTGCTCAGAAATTTGGATTTCCATTAGTCATTCGTTCCTCTTTCACCCTTGGTGGTGCTGGCGCGTCGATCGTCTATGACCCTAAAGATTTTGATGAATTGCTCAAACGTGGTTTAGAGGTGTCTCCTATTCACGAGGTGATGATTGATAAAGCAATGATGGGGTGGAAGGAATATGAGCTCGAATTATTGCGGGATAGTAATGACAATGTGGTGATCATCTGTACCATAGAAAATATGGATCCTATGGGCATCCACACAGGAGATTCTATTACTGTAGCGCCAGCCATGACTTTGAGTGACACCACATTCCAACGCATGAGAGACATGGCCATCAAAATGATGCGCAGTATTGGTGATTTTGCCGGAGGTTGTAATGTACAATTCGCCGTGAGTCCTGACGAAAATGAGGACATCATTGCCATAGAAATCAATCCAAGAGTATCGCGTTCATCAGCTTTGGCCTCAAAAGCGACAGGTTATCCTATCGCCAAAATCGCTTCTAAATTGGCCATCGGTTATCATTTAGACGAACTCGACAACCAAATTACCAAGAGTACTTCTGCATTATTTGAACCCACACTTGACTATGTGATTGTTAAAATCCCGCGATGGAATTTTGACAAATTTGAGGGTGCTGACCGTACGCTAGGACTTCAAATGAAGGCAGTAGGTGAGGTAATGGGTATTGGACGCTGTTTTCAAGAGGCGTTGCACAAAGCCACACAATCCTTAGAAATCAAGCGCAATGGATTAGGAGCAGACGGCAAGAGTTATAGAGATTACGACCAAATTATTGATAAACTCACCCACGCCAGTTGGGACCGTGTTTTTGTGATTTATGATGCGATTCAAATGGGGATGCCCTTGAGTCGTATTCATGAAATCACCAAAATAGACATGTGGTACCTCAAGCAATACGAGGAACTATACCTTTTGGAAAAGGAAATTGCCACTCATACATTAGAGACCATACCGCGCGCTTTATTGCTCGAGGGCAAACAAAAAGGATATGGCGATCGCCAGATTGCACATATGTTGAAATGTTTGGAGAGCGAAGTCTACAACAAGCGTATTGAGATGAATATCCAGCGGGTATATAAGTTGGTAGATACTTGTGCCGCAGAGTTTCGTGCTGAAACGCCTTATTACTACTCAACTTTTGAGAATGAAATACAGACCACAGATGGAAGGCGGTTTGTAGAGAATGACAGTACTGTTACAGACAAAAAGAAAATTATAGTTTTGGGATCAGGGCCTAACCGTATTGGGCAAGGTATTGAATTTGACTATTGTTGTGTCCATGGTGTTTTGGCTGCTGCTGAGTGCGGTTATGAAACCATCATGATCAATTGTAATCCTGAAACAGTGTCTACAGATTTCGATGTGGCGGACAAGCTTTATTTCGAGCCTGTTTTCTGGGAACACATTTACGACATTATTCGCCACGAAAAACCTGAAGGGGTCATTGTGCAACTTGGCGGTCAGACGGCATTGAAGTTGGCCGAGAAATTAGACCGTTACGGCATTAAGATCATGGGCACCAGCTACCAGTCTTTAGACTTGGCAGAAGATCGAGGCAGTTTTTCTAATTTATTGAAAGAAAATGACATCCCTTATCCAGAATTTGGTACTGCCGAAACAACAGATCAGGCGCTTGCACTAGCCGATCAATTGGACTTCCCCTTATTGATCCGTCCATCATATGTTTTGGGTGGTCAGGGCATGAAGATTGTGATCAATAAGCGCGAGCTTGAGGAGCACGTGGTTGATTTATTGCGTAAAATACCGAACAATAAACTACTTCTTGACCACTATTTAGATGGTGCGATCGAGGCAGAGGCAGATGCCATTAGCGATGGTGAAGATGTTTACATTATCGGCATTATGGAGCATATCGAGCCTTGCGGCGTACATTCAGGGGACTCAAATGCTACACTGCCACCATTTGACCTTAGTGATGCGGTGATGCAGCAAATTAAAGACCACACGGTTAAAATTGCCAAGGCGCTTAACACGGTAGGTCTGATCAACATTCAATTTGCCGTCAAAGACGACAAAGTATACATCATTGAAGCCAACCCTAGAGCCTCGAGAACGGTGCCTTTTATTGCTAAAGCCTATGGTGAGCCTTACGTGAACTATGCCACTAAACTTATGCTGGGAACACATCGTGTTAAGGATTTTGATTTTAATCCACAGTTAGAAGGATATGCCATTAAGCAACCGGTGTTTAGTTTCAATAAATTTCCTAATGTAGACAAGAAATTAGGGCCCGAAATGAAGAGCACGGGTGAAAGTATTTTGTTTATTGACAGTCTTCAGGATGATGAATTTTATGAAATCTACTCACGAAGAAAAATGTATTTGAATAAATAAAAAAACACAAATGAAAAAGTCAATTAATTTATTTTATCTCGTTATTTTTTGCTTTGGATCACCATTGATGGCGCAGCAAACTTATGGCCTTGATTGGGCGATCGGAATCAATGGTGCAGCAGCATCTTTGACTATAGAGCCAGGGGACACAGTAGAGTGGACTTGGACAGATACACTGAACCACACAGTGACCAGTAACAGTGATGCGCAGGAATCATTCGACAGTGGTTTGTTAGGCGGACTTGGCACTACGTTTTCTTATACTTTTACAGAAGTTGGTGTCAATGGTTATGTCTGTACACCTCATGCTTCAAGTATGTTTGGCGTGATTACAGTAGAGGAGGGGCTATCAATTGGTGACAAATTTCAAAAGAATGTCACGACCTTGATGAATCAGACCTCTGAGCAATTGATGGTCCAATCATTATTGTCCCTCACATCTTTTGAGGTCTACAACATTCTTGGTGTGCAACAACAATCTGGTTTGCTTTCAGGCACCTCTGGTTCAATTCAGATGAATGGTTATGCTTCCGGCATTTACATTGTTGTTTTGCACCATAACGACCAATCTATTGCCGTAAAGGTCGCGAAGCGATAATACAGACTACCGCCATTCAAAATGGCTCAGACGCCATAGATCATTGATCGAGTAAATCGTGATCTGTGGCCCGCTTGAGTAACTTTTCGTTTTGCTGTTTGCTGGCTTTGGCGCCTAATTTCTTTAACCGTTCCACGCGGCCGACCAAATTGCCTTTGCCTTCAGATAATTTGTTCATGGCATCGGCATAGCTGCCCTTGGCGCGGTCCATTTGTTCACCGACCTTAAGTAAATCATCACTAAGACGCACAAAGGCATCATACAAACGCCCAGCGTGAGTTGCGATTTCAATAGCATTTTGTTGCTGCTTTTCATTGGTCCACATACTGTCAATTGTTCTTAGGGTCGCCAAAAGAGTTGTAGGGGTCACTATGACTATATTTTTTTCAAAGGCCCAATTATATAATGAGTTGTCATGATTCAGAGCGACAGCAAACGCGGGCTCTATAGGCACAAACAAAAGGACAAAATCAGGGCTTTCGATGTCATATAAATCATGATAATTTTTGGCGCCGAGTTGCTCAACGTGTTTTTTCAACGATCCAACATGCTCTTTAAGTTGCTGACCTTGTTCATTTTGGTCTTCAGCGTTGACAAAGCGTTCATAAGCCGTCAAAGAGACCTTTGAGTCAATGATCATTTTTTTGCCTTCGGGCAAGTGCAATACCACGTCGGGTAAAACACGCTGACCTGTGTCGGTGGTAAAGCTCTGCTGGACGTAGTATTCACGGTCTTTTTCTAATCCACTTTTTTCGAGCACTCTTTCCAGCACTAGCTCTCCCCAATTCCCTTGCAGTTTACTGTCCCCTTTTAATGCTTTAGTTAAATTCGTGGCCTCGCGACTCATTTGTTCATTGAGCTGAGTCAGACCAATGATCTGCTGTCTCAGCGAAGCGTGGTAATCAATGTTGTCTTTGTGGGTCGATTCCACTCTTTTTTCAAATTGCTCAATTTTCTCCTGCAAGGGTTTGAGCACATGATTCAGGCTTTCCTTATTCTGTTTGGTGAATTTTTCGCTTTTGGCGTCTAAAATTTTCTGAGCCAGGTTTTCAAATTCGCTGGTAAAACGCTCTTGAATGTGTTCTAATTCCTTTTTTTGATCACTTAATTTTGCAGTAAGATGATCGTTGTTGGCCTGCGTTCTGATCAGTTGTTCCTGCACTTGTTCTTTCTCTCTTTGCAGGGTCAATAAATCTTCATGATGACGGCGACCTGTATTTTGTTCTTGATCGAGTTGGGCCTTTAATAAAGAATACTCGCCTTTTTGTTTGAGTTGCGACAAATAACGTCCTAAGAAAAATCCTGCAATTCCCAGGGCTAAAGTAATGGCCAAGTTGGTTTCAGACATAGTATTGAGTTGGTGTGTTAAAGATAATCAATCCTTCATTGAAAATCGTTTGGTCTTTGGATCGAAATAAACATGTTCTTTTGGAAATAGGTGATCGAGATGTTTTTCTTCAATCAATTGATTTGGTGTCATCAATTGTCCTGACTTTGTGGTCATTAACAATATTTTGTCCACAATGTCGAGGGCCAGTTCTATATCATGCGTGGCGTAAAGCACGACTTTCTGGTGTATTGTCGCTAAATCTTTGAGTAATTTCAAAACAAGAGCCTTGTGGTGCAAATCAAGATGTGTCGTGGGCTCGTCGAGCAAAATAATTGGTGTGTCTTGCGCCAGGGCTCGCGCTATAGCGACCCGTTGCATTTCGCCATCACTTATATCACCGCATTTTTTGTAGCGCAATGAGATGAGATCCGTTGCCTCAAGCGCTTTAAGGATCATGGATTTGTCTTCTTGCTGGAGCGCACCAACCCAGTTGGCATAGGGTAGGCGGCCTAGGCTAACGAATTCTTCAACCATCAATTGCTGAGAATGCTGACTTTTGGTCAGGACTAAACTCAGTTGTCTGGACCGCTGATGCGGTGTCATCTGAGATAAAACAAGCCCTCGCATTGTAAGGGTGCCCGCCAAAGGGTCGATGCTTCCGCTCAAAGTTTGTAAGAGTGTCGATTTGCCAATACCATTGGGCCCAACAAGAGCGGTCAACGATCCAGGTTGTAGATTGAAATCATGAATTTCTGACAAAAATATAGGGCCAGATTTTCCACGATAGCCAATTTTTAAATTTTGCACATCCACCATATCAGAACATTATATTTTTTTTACGCCACAATAGCCAAATGACTACAGGAGCACCCACAAGAGAAGTGATGGCGTTAATGGGTAATGTTGTTGAGTGAAAAGGGACTTGTGCAATTGCATCGCAGCACAATAGGATGATGCTGCCCCACAAAAAAACAGTCGGAAGCATTATTCTATGATCAGCAGTACGGTTCAATTGCCGGACGATATGCGGTACTGCTAATCCAACAAAGGCAATGGGGCCCGTAAATGCGGTAATACTTCCTGCCAATATGCTTGTAGCCAACACGAGTTTGAAGGTTGTTTTTTTTAGAGATACTCCCATGCTTTCTGCATAATTGGGACCTAACAAGAGGGCATTCATTGATTTGATCGATCCCACGGCAATAGTGAGGCCCAAAACTGAACAAATACTCAGGAGCGCAACAGATGACCAGGACAAGCTCCCAAGACTGCCAAAGGACCAAAAGACAAATTGCTGTAGTTTTTCGGCACTACTGAAATAACTCAAAACCCCTACTAAGGCACCGCTTAAGCTGCCAAACATAAGGCCTATAATCAGTAAAGTCATGGTGTCTTTTATTTTTAGTGAGGCACTAACCACCGCCAGCAGTACGGAAAAACTTCCAAGGCCTGAGGCGATGACCAATCCCCATGGCGTTGATAAGGCCTGTCCAAAAACGCCTCCAATGGCTGAAGAGCCAAGAACAACTATAGCCACACCGAGACTGGCACCGCTACTGATGCCCAAAACATAAGGGCCTGCCAATGGGTTGCGAAAAAGTGTTTGCATCAAAAGGCCTGATATGGCTAAACCGCCTCCGGCTAAGATACTCGTGATGGTTTTTGGCAATCGATAGTCATGAATAATGTAGGACCAGGTCAGATCATCAGTTCCAAGGCCCAATAGAATTTTGATGACCGATCCAAATGGTATATATACCGACCCTAAACTTAAACTCAGGACCATGACCAAAGGGAGCACCAAAAACGGCAGCAAAATGAATTTGTATTTCAGGCCTTGAAGCATCAGGGGTTAATCGGTTTAAAATAAACTTGTTGATGCTCCGGCAATAACGCGGGATGAAATATCGAAATAAGGTCGCGCAACACCAAGTCTGGCCGCATAGCTGCTAATTCAAAATAAAGTAACCCTCCTGTTGGCCCCACACTCAAGCCAAAAGTATAAACTTCTTCTTTTTGGAAGGGAGCGAAAAGCGTGTAGACTTGGTTGGCCTCTTCCAGTTGTTTGTAGCTGGTGAATTGCCCGGGGCCAATCCAAATATCGGTTTGTTGCGCTGCAGCCAAAACTTCTTCAATACTGAGCTGTAAACTCCCGGTCCCTTTGCTGTTTTGATAAATGTAGGATCCATTGGCATCGTCAATAAATTGAGCAGCCCAACTTTCGCCTGCAGGGAGGTACCAGACATCCTTATAAAGCGCACCACTCAGAACAGACGGTCTCTGCTCTTGACGCGCTGCCGCCTCCTTGGCCTGCAGATAGTTCGTCGTGATGGATTGAAAAATACTATCCGCACGTGCAGATTGGTCATACAAGGCTCCAAAGAACTTGATCCACTCCGCCTTGCCCAAAGGGTGAGTTTCGGTCCAGTCGGCGTTGTAGAGTATGGGCACACCATTTTCCTGAAGTAGTGTGAGTTGGTTTTGAGCGCCACTTACAGCGAAGGTCACGATGGCATCAGGCTTGGCTTGAAGGAGCAGTTCAATATTTAATGCTTCGTTCTGCCCTAACTCCAGTACAAGGTTTTGATCAACCCGCTCTCTTGTTTTAGGGGACGAAATATAGTCAAGATTTGGAAAGCCTTGAAGCGTATGAGTGACGTCCAAAAGTTCTAGGGCCGGAATGTGTGTGGTTGAGGTCACTACAATATGGTTTATCGGCACTTCTATGACTTGATCAAAGTTACCTTCGAGGTCTGTAGATTGATTCTTGCCGACCAAGGCATAACGGAGTTGAGAGGTGCTTCCTGGCCAAGGCTCGTTGATCAAAATCTCAGTGAAGTCATCATGGATGATCAAGTCAAAACCTTTGGCATATGCCATTGAAGAGGCAACGGTTTGTGTTGGGGTGACCACTCTCTTACTGGGTGACAAACAGCCCAAGAGGCATGTCAAAATCACTCCAATAAGGCCAAAATATTTCATAATCAAAAATAAAATAAATAATGGGCTCGAGGACTAATAATGGTGTATTTTTGAACGGTTATTGGTTTTTTCCGTTTCGCGGAAAAATGAAAAGGGAATCCGGTTGAAATCCGGAGCTGTTCCCGCAACTGTAAGCCCGCTCGAATAGGAGCCTACTCGACTAAATCCACTGCGTTTATCGTGGGAAGGAGAGTGGTAAGTGGTGAGCCAGGAGACCTGCCATAACAATTATTGTCTAACTTTCGGGATAAAGGTTTGGCCTTACAACGCTATGCTTTGCAATAGCTCAGTAGCTCCAGACACCCGTATATTATTTTTCTAATGAAATATACTGCGTTATTGCTGCTTTTAATTTTTTCTTTAACGAGTTTGGCCCAAAATTCTTTGTTGCAAACCCAACAACTGGATTCTGTTTTTCTTGCCGCCAAATTAAAATTGGACCGACGTGAAAGTGGCCGCGTATCGGTGCAGATCACTCAAGAAGAATTGCGTTTGTTGAGTGGTTTTTCTTTGGCCTCTGTGCTCAATCGAATTTCTGGTTTTGAATTTAACGGCAGTACAGGGCACCCGGGACAAAACCTTAACATGTATGTACGTGGCGGTAACAATCGGCAAGTTTTGGTCATGATAGATGGCGCCGTCATCAGTGATCCATCACAGATTGCTGCAGATTTTGATTTGCGTTTATTGCCCATGGATCAAGTGGCCTCTATTGAGGTGATAAAAGGGGCTGCGAGTGTTTTATATGGCAGTGGTGCAGCGACCGCCGTCATCTCCATAACAACTAAAAAATCAAGCAAAAATGGATGGGCGGCAAATTTCACCCACCAAATAGGAACTAATCGAGCACCAAAGGATCGCCCACTCAGTGGCCTTGCTTTGAATAGGCAATTGTCTTTATCCCGCAATTTAGGCCATTGGCGCATCAGGATAGAGGGCTCTGATGCTCAGTATAGGGGTTTGTCCGCCGTAACGCCATTTAATCAAAATGTTTTTTCGCAGCAAGATGGTGTGTCACAAAGAGCCATAAAGACGGACCTTAGTTACCAGCCACACCGAAATATTTCTATGGGCCAATTCATCTCTTATGATGTCTTTGATTACGAATTCGATGGTTTTGATTACACGGAAAAACCATATTATGGCAAAACAGAACAACTCCGTACTGGTGGTAGATTCAAATGGGACTTTAAAAATGGATCCTATGCATTTAATGACCAATGGAATAAAACTACGCGAACAATCCATACTGATGATGTGACCCGATACCAAGGTACTGGTTATAATTTCGATCAATATGCAACACATCGTTTGTCTAAAAGTATTTCTGGAGTGCTTGGCACACAAGGCGGATTTGCGCGGATGTCGGTGGGTGAACTCCTGCCAGGAGCTCAGGACAATACTTATCTTTCTGAGGATGAGGCTAATTTTTATTTCTTTGACCCTTATGTCAATGTGCACTGGCGGAGTGAAAAAGGTTGGAGTCTTCAGTCAGGAGCGCGCTACCATTGGCACCAGCGGTATGGAGCGCAATGGGTCTATCAAATTAATCCGTCCTATAACGTGGACATCAACAAGGAAACGCAACTCAAACTATTTTATGGGTACAGCACAGCGTTCATTACGCCTTCACTGTATCAATTATTTGACCCCGTCTATGGTAATGACGCATTAGTTCCAGAATCTAATGCTACCCAAGAGTTTGGGTCAGAAGTCACAAATAATAACGGTTTTAGGTGGTCTTTTGTTTACTTCGAGCGACGAGAAAACCAACGGGTAGATTTTCTCTTGATCAACCCAGAAACCTATCAATATGCTTATGACAACACCATAGGCGTGCGTTATGTGTCGGGTTTTGAGTCTCAATTTTTATGGCCAATCAATAAATCTATACGCTGGACGGGCAATTACACGCACATCGTGCAAAAGGATCTTTTGCGCATCCCACGACACAAGGTGACTGCTGGCCTTGATTTAAAGGCCAATGCTCAAGAACAGTGGAGATTACAATGGTTGTACACGGGGCAACGACTTGATCGTTATTACGACAGCACCACTTTTAGTGCCCAGGAGTTAGACCTCCCGGAATACCAATGGATTGATTTGATATATCAAGTGACCTTGACGTCCTGCATGACCGCAACGGTGACCTTAAGCAATGTGCTGGATGCCGATGCCTCTCCTCTATACGGGTACACTGCTCAAGGGCGGAATATGAAACTTGACCTCATTTGGTCATTCTAGCACAACTCATACGGCCTTGGTGATGTGGTCAATGATCGCCTGCTTTTGTAGAACTCCAGAGGTGCGCCAAACCTGTCGCCCCTCCTTGAAAGCGATCAGTGTGGGAACACCCTTGACTTGATAACGTCCTGCCAAAGTGGGGTTTTTGTCGACATCAATTTTTATGATCATGATGTCCTCTTTGAGCTCTTGCTTGACTTGCGACAATATTGGTGCTAAGGTTTTGCACGGCCCGCACCATGTGGCAAAAAAATCAACCAAAACTAGAGAGTGTGCCGCCAAAAGGTCTTGAAAACTTTTTTTCATAGTCGTTTTTTAAGGACTTTACAAAGATACCTGATGCGCATGATTAGTCAACAATTACTCAAGGATATCTTGATAACTTTTCACTTCATTTCTGAAGTAAAGTCCCTATTTTTACGCTCATTGAAATTAAATAATCTGAACCATGTCTCAAGTTATAGAACACATCAAATGCCTTATTGTTGGATCCGGTCCTGCTGGTTATACTGCTGCAATTTATGCAGCACGTGCGGACCTAAAACCCGTCGTATATACCGGTTTAGAGCCCGGTGGGCAGCTCACCACTACCACTGAAGTAGATAACTTTCCTGGCTATCCAGAAGGTATTGATGGACCAACCATGATGGTTCAACTTCAGCAGCAAGCTGAACGTTTTGGTACAGATGTGCGCATCGGCATGGTGACGGCTGTTGATTTTAGCCATGAGCCTGGAGGCCATCATCGGGTGACGGTCGATAATTCTATTGAACTCACCGCAGAAAGCATCATCATTTCAACTGGTGCGACGGCCAAATATTTGGGCTTACCCAGTGAGCAAAAACTACGTGGTGGTGGGGTCTCTGCCTGTGCGGTTTGTGATGGATTCTTCTATAAGGGTCAAGATGTCGCTATTGTTGGCGCTGGTGACACTGCTGCCGAGGAAGCAACTTATCTCGCCAATATATGTAAATCGGTGACCATGCTTGTGCGTAAAGATGCTATGCGTGCTTCAAAGGCCATGCAGCACCGTGTTACGGCGACGCCCAATATAGATGTTCGTTACAATACTGAAGTAGATGAAGTCTTGGGCGATATGGTTGTAGAGGGTTTGCGCATGGTCAATAACCAAACTGGAGTGAAAGAGGACATTGCCATTACGGGTTTATTTATCGCGATTGGGCATAAGCCCAATACGGACATCTTTAAAGGACAGCTAGATATGGATGATACTGGTTATTTAATGACCAAAGGCAAATCCACCAAGACCAATATGCCAGGTGTATTTGCCTGTGGTGACGTTCAGGACAAAGAGTATCGTCAGGCGGTTACAGCTGCTGGTACCGGTTGTATGGCCGCATTAGATGCTGAGCGCTATTTGGCTACTTTAGAGAGCGCATGAAGCATCGGGCGCTTAGATTCTTGAAAGAGTCAAACTTTCTTTTTCTCTAGTTTCTCGGTCATAAGCCTGCAACACTTCACCATCTAATTGCCATAACGCATCAAAATTTATTTGCTGTTCTTCTGACTTGAATTCATCGATGATCAAAAAGCCCTCTTTATTGATGGCCCATGTGAGCGTTTCTTTTTGAACTTTTTCTTCTGTGGGCACTCGAACAGTAAGATGGACGACACCATCAGGCTCAAAGATAAAAGTCATGTCAATGACGTCGAGAACTTCTTGAACAAAACCCGAAATCCCTCGAGCCAATAGGCGCTCCATAGTCCCGAGGTCCTCAGTATCCTCTTTTATTTTTTCGTCAATATCAATAGACAAGGACCATTGGCCGAGGACATCTTTTTCTTTCAGCTTTTGGGCTTGTGTGTATCCTGATAAGAGCATAAGTATTACAAGTAATTTATATTTAATCGAATTCATAGTACGGTGGGTTAAATGTTGTTGGTTGTTTTGACTGTTTTATTTTGTGAAACTATTGAGCTAGTCTTCTGACTTAATGACCAGACCATCATTTTTGCAATCTAAGCAAAGTGCTTCCTGGTCCATGACTTTTAGATAGTGCCCCTCATTTCCAGAAATCAAAATATCTTGATAGCGCTTTGCATTTTGGTGATAGGAGTGTGTGTTTTGATCTGCCCAGAAAACGCTGCCTGTTGGGAGATAGACAATAACGTCAATCTTTTGATTTCTGTATTTGTTTTCGATTGGTGTTGTCCAATTGGGATCGATGAGCAATTTGTTGTCGCTTAACGAAATGCGGTAGTCTATGAGTTGGGCTTTCGCTTGAGCGTCGTCTAAGGAGTGGCTATCGGCATAGGCATTTATTTGAACAAATCCTTCGGTTTTTGATGTTGAACGAACGACTAATCGGACATCTTGATTGATGATTGATTTTTGACCTTCGTCAAGCATTCTTATCTTGAAATCATCTTGCCTACGGTGGTCATTGCGGGCAACATAATTTTTATTCATCGCCAGAATTAGCGTGTCTTGTTTGGTCATTTGGAGTGGAATTTCTCGTTCAAAGCTCCCAGTGATGGCATTTCGCGTCATGCTCTGAACGCCAACAATAACTAAGCTGATGAGGGCACTGAGCCAAATCAAGAAAATAATGACCTTTGCTGTCCAACCTATAGACCGCAAGTGCGGCAGCAGCAGTTTAAGTCCCACAATAAAAAGGACCAAAAACGGTAGGCCAAGCGCTACAAATATAAGGGCAAAAATGACCCAAATAGGAGCGTTGTAGCCATTTACGGCATGAAGGTAGTCAATGAGGTTGCCTTGGCCCCAGAATTCGATAGTGCCTACCGAAAAGAAGCCAATGGCCATACTTAAAATCGTCCCTAAACTCAAGACCACAAGTATTAAACCTATGATCTTTCCGATGATTTTTGCCATTATGACTAAGGCCTTAGCGATGGCTTCAAAAAACCTATGACTACTTTTTTTGACCTGATCACCATATTTATTGTAGTCCATAGACTTGACCGAATCGCTGATGTTGTCATAGCCCTCTTTGAAGCGTCGTTCAATATTAGAAATATTGATGGGTTGTCCCTTCATTTTAAGTTTTTGACTGGTCGAATCCGCTGCAGGAACCAGGATCCAAAACAAAATGTAAATCAAGATAAATGACCCACTTGAAAAAATAGTCAGCAATAACCAAATCAGGCGAACCCAAAGAGCGTCAATACCCAAATAGTGGCCAAGCCCGGAGCCTACACCTGCGATGTATTTATTGTCTTGATCTCGGTATAGTTCTTTTGGGGTGGCTTTTCGGTTTTGATGTTCTTGATCGGCAGGTTCGTCCGTGTCAAATTCTTCTGGCTGCCCCATAATGTCAATAACCTGTGTTATTTGGCTTTTGGTCACAACACTTTTGGGATTTGGTAAAAGTTCGACAAATAATTCTGCGATCCGCGATTCGATGTCACTGATGATTTCTTCGATCGATTCGTCTTGGTTTAATGAAGCCCGGACAGCGTCCAGATAGCGTTTGAGTTCGGCGAATGCGTCTTCGTCAATATGAAAAAACTCACCTCCTAAGTTGATGTTGACTGTTTTGTTCATTATTATTTTTTGGATTTAGTTAGGGTCTTGACCGCTTGATTAAGTTCGAGCCAAGTTTCGTTAAGTTCATTTAAAAATTCTTCGCCTGAAGAGGTCAGTTGATAGTATTTTCGCGGAGGACCACTAGTGGATTCTTCCCATCGGTATTGCAGTAATCCGCTATTTTTTAACCGGGTCAAAAGCGGATAAATTGTGCCTTCGACGACGATCATTTTGGCCTCTTTCAGCGCCTGTAAAAGATCACTGGTATAGGCTTCGCCGTCTCTCAACACCGTTAGGATGCAATATTCTAAGACGCCTTTGCGCATTTGCGCTTTTGTGTTTTCAATGTTCATAGTGTGTCGTTATATCGGCCAAGATCATATTCTTTGGGACTCACTAGGTGCGCCCCTTTAATTTGGCCACTAGTGATAAAACCGTTGTGCAAGTGCATTGGTCTATGATGCAATGGCTCCTTTATTTCATGTCGCGAGAGGCTTGTGACGCCAAGCAGGCAAAGCGTGAAAATGATGCTCAAAAAAAAGTGATCGTGCGCCATGGCCATATCGTTTATTACTGATGGGGCAAATATATGTATTTTATAAACAGTATTATGTCATACATAGTACTAAATTAATAATTATTTAACACACGACAGAATTGTGTATTTTTGTTCTGTCTTGTAAATAAATCAGTTTGCGCAAAGTACATGTCTATTTATTATTGAAATTACCAGCAGCGTTTTTCTGTGGGGTTCGTGTGGATCATATTTCAGCGCAATGTGTGCGCACAAGATTGCGATTGCGCTGGATCAATCAAAATCCATTCCACTCATTATTCTGGGCCGTTCAAGGAATGGCGGCTGAATTGGCCTCTGGTCTCTTGGTGATTAATGAAATCAACAAGAATCAAGTGTCTATGTCTATGCTTTTGGTTGGTGTCCAAGGACGTTTTACGAAAAAGGCGAGAGGCCAGGTACATTTCACTTGTGAACAAGGTCAAAAAGTCCAGGAGCACGTCAAAAAAGCGATATTCTCCGGAGAAGGAGAAGTTTTTGATCTTATTGCGATTGGTAGGGATGCCCATGGAGATCAAGTGGCAGAGTTTTGCTTTAATTGGTCGGTCAAACTCAGGGCCGCTTCTAGGGTTTAATCTGCGCTATTGGTCTTGAGGCACGTTTAGGGGCTTGATATTTTTTGTATCTTACCACAAAATATCGCGCCTATATCCAAAACTACGCTCTCTTTTATTCCAATCACCATGGCTCGAGCAATGTTTCGTTATACCAAAGCTGTTCTCAAAAAAGTAAGCTTTAGTTCATTTTTATTTTCATTAGAATTGAAAAAAGCCAGAAAACGGCTGTTGCCCTCCGAGCAGCATGAATTGGATTTGTGGTTGGCCATATGGGTCAAGCGGCATCCCAAATTAATGAAGTGCCTCAAACCAAAATAAGCATAACCGCACCGCTTACTTCGGATCTATTATTTTTACATCTTGGAATGTTATCGCACCGCGTATGATTCCTTTAATGACTTGATGTAGTGCATCGATGATCTGCAGCTTCAAAGCACTTTTTGGGTATATGAGACTGATTTCACGTGCTGGAGCTGGTGCTTCAAAATGACGAAGATAGCGTCCGTGTGATGCGTCTAAATCGATAGAATGTAAATAGGGGAGTAGGGTCATCCCGAGACCTTCATGCGTCAGTTTGACAAGGGTTTCGAAACTGCCACTGGTCAATTCAAAACCATCAACCCGCGATTTTTTTGAGGTCTGGCAGAGATTCATTACACCTTCGCGAAAACAATGACCATCCTTGAGCAGCAACATGTCCTCGAGTTCCAGATCAGAAGGAATGATTTCTTTTTTGGAAAATAAACGATGGTGTTCTGGAACATAGCCCACAAAAGGTTCATAATATAAAGGGCGCTCGATGACGCGCTCATCATGCAATGGTGTTGCCGCTATAGCACCATCGAGATGTCCTTCGACAAGACGGTCCATGAGTTCTTTTGTTGAAAGCTCTTCTATGCTGAGTTGTACTTTGGGAAAACGCTTGGTAAAAGATTTCAAAAACATGGGCAATAGTGTGGGCATCACAGTAGGAATGATACCGAGTTTAAATACCCCGCCAATAAAACCCTTTTCTTGGTCCACAACATCTTGCATTCTGGTAGCCTCATCGACAATTTGTCGGGCTTGAGCCACTATTTTATGTCCTACAGCAGTGAGTTCAATGGGTTTTTTAGTCCGGTCAAAAACCAAAATATCGAGTTCTTCCTCGAGTTTTTGTATTTGCATGCTCAGTGTGGGTTGGGTCACAAAAGTGTGCTCAGCAGCCTTCGTAAAATTCTGATATTCTGCTACAGCCAAAACATATTTAAGTTGTGTAATCGTCATTGATAAATCTTTGGTACAAAGGTATATATTCGATAATAATAATTGATATGTAATTGTGGTTTTAAAAGAAAAAACTAATCACTATACGTCCCGTATTGATGCTTAGTCTTTGATTTCAGCGCGAATAAAGACATTTGTTTTGGGCCATTCACCTGAATCTGTGGGCAGATCAGCGATGCGCTCCACAACATCCATGCCTTCAATGACCTGGCCAAAAATAGTGTATTCGCCATTGAGGTGCCGTGCACTTATATCTGGTCCAATGAAAATGAAAAATTCATAGGGTGCAGACATTTTTTCTTTATTCTTGCGGTATTCTTTGGCCCCGGACACCGTACCGTAGGTGTGTTTTCTGAGGGGATTTACTTCTGAGGCTAGGCGATAACGGGGGCCAATTTGTTTGCGTTTGCGTGCAGTGCTGACCAGGTCACTATTGCCTCCTTGAATGATAAAGTCTTTGACTACCCGATGAAAAAAAGTATCATCAAAATAACCGCTTTGGGTCAAATACAAAAAATTAGCACGGTGCAAAGGTGTTTCGTCAAAGAGCTCAATAGTTAAGGACCCTAAGGTGGTGTGCAGGACGACCTTACTCTGGGTCATACTTGAGCCAAAGGCCAACAGAATGTCCTCATGGTTTTCTTGGGTTAAGGTGGTTCGCGGTGTTTTGGCTTTAACGGCTTGCACGTTGTTGTATCGACTTGTTGTATCTTTAGTTGTCTTTATTGCCGATGTGCCCGTGTTTGTGCTCTTGGGCACAGAGTCTTTGCAAGAGGTCAAAAGGATGGCCAGAAATAGTATGTTAATGATTTTGATATCGTTCAATGGAGTTTTCGAATTTTCTAGATGTATTGCCAAAAATAGGAAAAATGTCTTTGCCTGGGTTCGATGGCCAACTCCAAATGACCCCAGAGTTTCGAAAAAACTTCCTCAATAAGGCCATCAGTGACCACCCACCACCACAGTGGGCGGCGGTTTTGTGCTTGTTTTATCCAGACCGTCATGGGCAGGTTTGTTTTGTGATGATCCGCCGCAGTGATGACAAGGGTGTGCACGCGCGTCAAATGGCGTTTCCCGGTGGTCGTGTCTCATCAGATGATTTGGATTTGGCCGCGACTGCACTCAGAGAATGTGAAGAAGAGGTGGGGGTTGCGCGCAACAGCATCGAGATACTGCGTCCAATAACTAAAGTTTACATCCCTCCAAGCCATTATTGGGTGCAGCCCTTTATCGGTTATACGAGGGCCACGCCAGAATTTTCGCGAGAGGTTTTAGAGGTCGATGAAATTGTTCAAGTGCCTTTAAGTGAATTGATGCAAGACACCATTATATCTGCACAGCGCATAGAAACGACATATGCTGGTATTGTGACCACACCCACATATAGGTTACAAGGCCAATTCGTTTGGGGGGCTACGGCAATGATGCTGAGTGAGGTAAGATTAATGATCAAACCCAATATATGAGGGCATTTTCATATATTTGCCCTCAATTCTAGAGAAAGCCTTTGCCTAAAGCCTATGGGACTATTTAAAAGAAATCCGTTTGGACACATCCTCTTTCTTAAGAAGTGGCTGATACGGATATTCGGTTCTTTGAGCCATCGGCGTTTTAAAGGTTTTAATCAACTGCAGATTGAGGGCAGTGAAATCATCAAAAATTTGCCAGAAAGCAATGTTTTGTTTGTCTCAAATCATCAAACATATTTTGCAGATGTCGTCGCCATGTTTCATGTCTTTAATGCCAGTTTGAGTGGCCGAGTAGACAATATCAAAAACATTGGCTACCTATGGCAACCCAAGATGAATCTTTATTTTGTTGCTGCTCGAGAAACGATGCAGTCTGGCTTATTGCCTAAGATACTGGCCTATGCGGGATCTGTGAGCATCGATCGCACATGGCGCGCAAAAGGTCAGGAAGTCAATAGGCAGGTCAAAATGAGTGACTTGAACAACATCAATCGGGCCTTAGATGATGGCTGGGTCATTACTTTCCCACAAGGCACCACCACACCCTGGAGGCCTATCCGAAGAGGTACAGCACACATCATCAAACAAAACAAACCTGTCGTTGTGCCAATTGTCATCGATGGATTTCGCCGCTCCTTTGACAAGAAGGGATTGCGCATCAAAAAACGCGGTATTCTGCAATCTATGGAAATCAAGCAGCCCCTCGATATTGATTACGACAAGGATACCATAGACGATATTGTTGAAAAAATCCAATACAGTATCGAACAACACCCGTCTTTTTTGAAAGTCATTTCGCAGGAGGAGCTTAGAAAAGAGGAAGAATTAAATAAGATGCGCGAATGGTAAGCTTAGTGCGCTACTGTTTGATGAATTTTATGAAGTAGCGCCCTTTATTGGTGTAAACCTTTATAAGATAAAGTCCCGCACTGAATTTCCGGGCATCAATACGATCAAAATTCTCATATTTTTCCAATACTTGTTTGCCATTGATATCGAAGATTTCAATGCTTTGGGCAATCACTGCTTCAGGAATTTTTAGACCAACAAAGTCTTTGGTTGGATTTGGCCAGAGCTGAAAAGTTGGTTCAGGAGAGAAGCTTCCCTGGTCTAAAGTCAGGTCATCGTAGAGCCCTTGCAAAAGATCAATGGGTTCAATACCGCTGGTTTGGGCAGGAACTACCAGACGAATATCTGGCGCCCCAGGTAAATTATCTGGCCCATAAACAACCATATAGGCTGCTCTGGAAGAGGTGCCACTGGCCAAACAACGACTGTCGGCCCCAGGAAAATTTGCCCCTTGGAGTGCTGCCATAAGCCGGTCGGCTAGTGTTCCTGAAGTGTTGTTAAAGTTTTCTTCCATCTGGTCTATGACACTGGCGTTGAGCAAGATGTTGCCCTGTATGCTGTAGGTGGCTCCTTGACGGTCTTCTTTATAATCATCGGTAAGGGGACCTGTAAAACCGGCGGAACGAGTGCCGCCCATACCATCAAAATCCACAATGCCATATTGCCTATAGTCTGGATTGAAATTTTGAGCACCGCAGGCATCATTCAGCATGAGCCAATCGATGATCTCTTGTGGACTATAATTTTCTGCCATGCGCGCTATTGCCCCCTCTAAATTAACATTAGGAATACAGACATATGCTTGTGAATTGACTCCACCGCGCCCTGGAATGATATCAGTGATCCAGGTGTCCCAATTACTGTTGACAATATTGATGCATGAAGCTCCAGCAGAACCAATTTCGCCGGTCTCCGGATCCAAAGCGATAATTGAAAAAGTATCCTGGGCCATGAGTTGAAGCGAGGCAACGATACACAATGCAGTGAAGTATTTTTTCATAAGATAAATGTTAGGCAGAGCCTTTACGGAGTATGAAAATACAATTTTCGACCGACAAATGCGCTAGGGCATCCCTTATTATGCGCTCAGTGCAGAAAGGGCGCTGAAACCTGTGGCCAAAATGCCAATAAAAACTAGGGCGTAAAGAGACAGCATGACGACGACCAAGATGCCTATGAACTTATAATGTGCGGCAAGGTACATGAGCCCTTGATCGGTATGATGTTGGCTCTTGCTTTGAAGTCCTAAGCGACCATGACGGGCAAATTTGAACAAATAATACACTGGCATGAAATAGACTGCAGCCAAGACTAAATAGATAAAACCCAAGCCCAGTGCTTCTGCCCCAAAAACGGACTGACCTACAAAAATAATGGTGAGCATCCCAAATATCAAAAGTCCTACGGCAATGAATCCCACGATGCTCAAAAATTTCGCCCAATAAATCATACGGTCCAGTGAATCAAGCATTTCTGAAGACAAAATAACAGGTGTCTCTATTGCCGTATCTTGTTCCGCTGAAGAACCTAGCGAAGGTTTTGGATTGGTTTGTTCCATGGTGATCAGGTGTTATGAATTTTTTTAATCCTACTAATGTCGCGCTTGTTGTCTCTTTCCTTGAGCACTTCCCTTTTGTCGAACAGTTTTTTTCCGCGACACAAAGCGATCTCCATTTTGGCTAGACCTTGATCATTGATATACAAAACCATGGGAATAATAGTGAGTCCAGTGTTTTTGACGGCCTTAAAGAGTTTATTGAGCTCGCGTCGCTGCAGCAAGAGTTTTCTGGAGGACTTGGCTTGATGGTTGTAATGTGTCGCATGACTGTATTCTTGGATGGTCATGTTGATCACAAACAACTCGTTGTTGCTGAATTCGCAGAAGCTTTCAGCGATAGAGGCCTGCCCCGAGCGCAAGGATTTAATTTCCGTGCCCCGCAAAACAATGCCAGCAGTAAAGCGATCCATAACCTCGTAGTTAAAGCGCGCTTTACGGTTTTTTATTGTAATGTTTTTGGCCAGTCCCATGAGGACAAAAGTAAGAAGATTCTTGTTAAGATATCATGTGGACCTTGCATTAAGATTGGTCATATAAATGGGGAGTGCGACAGAGGTGCAGCAGTCCTCACGGCGGTTAATGTTGCTCTTTGGCTTTAAGTGGTATTGTAGTGATGTCTAGAGAGGCTTTGCCTTGATAGAGCGTTACGCGGTAGAGTCTGCCGTTCTCATGGTCAGGTATGTCTTGTAAAGAATCACTTTGGATGAGTGCATTAATGGTGGCGGGCATGGTGTTACTGTGTCCACTGATCAACCAATTGCCTCCTCTGGTGGTGGTCATAAATGCGGAATCAATAAAGGTTTCAGGCACATAAATTCGGGGGTCAAGGGTTTGTGATGCCGCAGTGGGCAGGATGGTTTGTAGGGTTCGTTTGTAACTGGTCGAATAGATGCCATTTAATGGAATACTGTCAAAATATTTGGCCCAAAGATTGGCACGTTCAAGGCCAGTAGAGGTGAGTTCGGGGTCATTGTCGTTAATGTTTGACCTGTCTTTTTCGGCGTGCCTAATGCCATAGTAGACTGTTTTTACTTGGGCTGTTGCGATTGAATCGGTGAATAAATCTTGATGATTATTGGCAGATTTTGACCAAAACAATAGCATGGCCAATAACCCCAAAATGGTTAGAATAATGACTTTTTTACGGATCATTTCTTGGGTTTTTTAAGATTCTTAAAACTTGCCGCTCTGGCCTCAAAGTGGGATTCAATCACTGGAGCTAAGGCCGAGTCGAACAACTCCATGAGTGTTTTGCTGTGGGGCGTTCTTTTCTGTGTTGTGAGATCGATATGGACATAAGTGCTCCACATTAGCGCCTTTAACTGAGCCTTATCTTTGTCGTACATCCGCAATTCTACCAAAGTTTCTGTGTCGTCAAAACTCAAGAGTTGTGACTGCATGACCAAAGATTCCATCAGCCATGCTGGACGTAAATAGGCAATTTGATTACTCGAAACGACCCAACTTTTACCGCCAAGTGAAGCGGTGTCATATATATTAATGCCATAGGCTTCCATCAATTGATCTTCTCGTGCATTGACTAAATAATTGAGATATGCGGCGTTGTTGAGGTGATTAAATGGGTCACAGTCCTGAAAGCGGACAATGGCCTTGCTTTCCAATATTTTGTTTTCGATCATGTACCTATATTTAGAGCAAAAGTACTGATATAATTGGAGCAAAAAAAAATGGCCTCCTGCAGATGGAGGCCATTTTTCAATTACTGCTCGATGAGCTCATGTTCATTGCGGAAAACTAGGGCATCTTCAAAACAATCAACCAAAATGATGCTGTCGGTGGTGATTTCTCCAGCCAAAATAGACTTCGAAAGTCTGTTCAAAAGTTCTTTTTGTAAGACTCTTTTGACCGGTCTGGCACCATACTGCGGATCATGACCTGCTTGGGCCAGATGATCTTTGGCCTCCTTAGTCGCATCCAAGGTGATTTGCTGCTGGGCTAATAATTTTTGAATGCCTTTGAGTTGCAGCGCTACTATAGCGGTCAAATCTTTTCGACTCAATGGATGGAACATAATGATGTCATCGATCCGGTTGAGGAATTCTGGCCTAACAGATTGCTTGAGTAGGGTCATGACGTCCAATTTTGCTTTAGACGCTGCAGCTTCCGTATGTCCAAGTAAATTGAATTGTTCTTGAATCAAGTCACTCCCGAGATTTGAGGTCATGACGATAATAGAGTTTTTGAAATCTGCCGTGCGGCCCTTATTGTCGGTTAGTCGGCCTTCATCTAATACTTGCAGTAAGACGTTAAAGGTATCAGGATGTGCTTTTTCGACTTCATCTAGTAATATGACAGAATAAGGTTTGCGTCTTATGGCCTCTGTGAGCTGGCCGCCTTCGTCATAACCGACATAACCAGGAGGAGCACCTACTAGTCGGCTCACGCTATGCCGTTCTTGATATTCGCTCATGTCTATTCGAGTCATGGCATTTTCATCGTCGAATAAATAATCGGCCAAGGCTTTGGCCAGCTCGGTTTTACCAACTCCTGTAGTCCCTAAAAACAAAAAGGATCCTATAGGTCTGTTGGCGTCTTGTAATCCTGCCCGACTGCGCCGAATGGCGTCACTAACAGCTGTAATGGCCTCGTGCTGACCAATAACGCGTTTGTGAAGTTCTGCCTCGAGTCTCAATAATTTTTCGCGTTCGGTTTGGAGCATTTTTGTTATTGGAATACCAGTCCACTTGGCGACAACTTCAGCGATGTCATCATGAGTCACTTCCTCTTTAATCAACGATTGTCCCTTTTGATAGTTGCTGAGTTGGCCCTCATAATCAATCAATGAGTCCTGGAGTTGCTTGATGATCCCGTATCTTAATTCGGCAACAGTACCAAAATCACCGTCGCGTTCTGCCTTTTCGGCCGATAATTTGTTTGATTCGATTTCTTTTTTGACTGCTTGAATATTTTCTACAATATCCTTTTCACCTCGCCAACGAGCATAGAGCTCTTGCCGTTGTTCTTTGAGTATTGCCATGTCTGATTGAAGCAACTTGAGCTTGGCTTGATCTTTCTCTCGCTTGAGCGCCTCATGTTCAATCTCGAGTTGCATGATCTTTCGGTCCATGACATCGAGTTCTTCCGGTTTGGAATTAATTTCTATGCGCAATTTTGACGCCGCTTCGTCAATGAGATCAATGGCCTTGTCTGGCAAAAATCTATTAGTGATGTAACGCTGCGAAAAGGCTACGGCTGCTATGATGGCTTCATCTTTGATCCTTACTTTGTGATGAGTTTCGTATTTTTCTTTGATCCCTCTTAAAATCGATATGGCACTTTCTGTGTCCGGTTCATCGACGACTACCTGTTGAAATCTGCGTTCTAAAGCCTTGTCTTTTTCAAAATATTTTTGAAATTCATCTAAGGTAGTGGCACCAATAGCACGAAGCTCACCGCGCGCGAGTGCCGGTTTGAGGATGTTCGCTGCATCCATCGCTCCCTGACCACCTCCGGCGCCAACCAAGGTATGGATTTCATCGATAAAAAGTATGACTGATCCATCGCTTGAGGTGACCTCTTTGATGACCGCTTTGAGCCGCTCTTCAAATTCACCTTTGTATTTTGCACCTGCGATAAGCGCCCCCATATCAAGGGCATACAGGGTTTTTGATTTAAGGTTTTCTGGGACATCTCCATCGATGATTCGGTGGGCTAAGCCCTCTGCTATGGCGGTTTTGCCAGTGCCCGGTTCTCCAACAAGCATCGGGTTGTTTTTGGTGCGTCGTGACAAAATCTGCAAAATGCGGCGGATTTCTTCGTCTCGACCAATCACCGGGTCCAACTTCCCTTCCTCAGCCAATTCATTGAGGTTCTTGGCGTATTTTCTCAATGCATTATAGGTTTCTTCGGCCGATTGCGAGGTCACTCTTTCGCCTTGGCGTAATTCATTAATGGCCAATTTCATGTCCTTTTGATTGGCCCCTTGGTCTTTGAGAATTTGACCAATGACACACTTGGTCGCGAGGGTTGCCAATAATAAATGTTCTACACTGACATAGTCATCATTGTATTCTTTGGCCAAAATTGTGGCTTGATTAATCAGTTGTACGGCAGATTTGGACAGTGCCAGATCACGACCTTCATAATTGCTATTGCTGCTCAGTTGCTGATCAATGAGCGCATCAAGAAGCCTCACATTAATATTTAACTTTTTTAGAATGAATGGAGTGATGTGTTGGTCAGTGACCAAAAGTGCCTTGAACAGATGTTCAGGCTCTATTTGAGCATGCTTTTTTTCTTGCGCGATTTCTTGCGCCTTTTGCACGACCTCTTGAGATTTGATGGTAAATTTATTAAAGTTCATAAGGTTTTGTGTTTGGGTTCATCCTTTGAAAACAAAAGTTACGCCAGAATGTCAACTAGTCATTTTGTCACTATAAATCAGTGAGTTACATGTCATTTTGACTGATTAGGGGCTGCTGTGGCCAGGTGGGTTATATGAAGATGTCACAAAGACAGTTGGATCAATACCTGATATGATAATTGTGAAAATGAGCGCCTTTACAAGAGGTCTATAATCTTACTTACCATGCCAGAATAATGCTTATTTTTGTGGCTTAAAAAGCACACATGAGCATATTTAACTTTGGGCGTAAGTCAAGTCCTAAGACTGAAACGGGCTGGTCTGATGGAGGTTTTCCATGGCAGCCTTTACATACTGAGTTTGCTGTTGACCAAGCGAGAACGGCATCAAATGAATCATATGTATTCCTTTTCAAGCACTCGACACGTTGCATCATCAGTAAAATGGTCTTGAGAGATTTGGAAGCCCATGCGGCTGCTCTTTCTCCTTTAGGACAGTGGTATTTCAACGACCTTATCGCAGATCGTCATGTATCGAATCACATTGCCCAGAGTTTGTCAGTGCGTCACGAGAGTCCACAACTGATCATTCTTCGTGACCAAAAGGTATTCTGGAATGGTGCGCATCAGGGCGTTAGTGCGGATCAAGTCATTAATTTACTGAGGCATTAGGACTTTTGTCTCACAGGGGTCTTGCGGGAAGCACCTCTCCCGTGCACTCTCCGAAACCTATGCGGACCTGGTCGTTTTCGCAGTAACCTCTCATGATCACTGTATCTCCATCATTAATGAAGGCTCTTTTCGTGCCATCGCTTAAGGTCAGTGGTCGCTGTCCTTTCCAGCTGAGCTCCAACATTGATCCGTAACTATCGGGAGTTGGTCCTGATATAGTACCGCTACCCATCATGTCTCCGCTTCGGACATTGCATCCATTGACCGTATGGTGTGCCAACTGTTGGGCCATGGACCAATACATGTATTTGAAGTTAGAATGGCACACAAGTGACTCTTCTCCTCCGTGCGGCTTAATGCTGGCTTGCAAGTGGATATCATAATTATGGGCGCCTTCTTGTTGCAGATAGGGCAGAGGTGTAGGATCCTGTTTCGGGCCAGAAACTCTAAAACTATTTAAAGCATCTAAGGTAACGATCCATGGAGAGATAGTTGATGCAAAGTTTTTGCCCAAAAATGGCCCTAGTGGTACGTATTCCCAACCTTGAATATCACGGGCACTCCAATCGTTAAAGAGTACCAATCCAAAAATATATTCTGCTGTTTCTTCTATAGGTATTGGTTTGCCCAAATCGTTTGCTGCCGTCGTAATAAAGGCCATCTCTAACTCAAAGTCTAATAATTTGGTTGGACCAAACCCAGGGCCATTGCCTTCTTTTGGTGCTACCTGCCCATTGGGTCGGCGTATAGGAGTCCCACTTGGTACGATACTCGAGCTGCGTCCATGATAACCTATGGGGATGTGCAACCAGTTGGGGAGCAAGGCATGTTCTGGATCACGAAATAAGGATCCGACATTTGTCGCATGCTCTTTACTGGCATAAAAATCCGTATAATCCCCGACATCTACCGGTAGTTGCATTTCAATTTCATCCAATCCAAAAAGCACCGTTGTTTTATGTGCGCTATGATCTCTTAATGCTGGATTGCTTTCTAGAAAAATATCTGAAATTCGGTTGCGCACCAGTCGCCAGGTCTTGCGGCCATCTGCTATAAAATCATTCAGACTATCTTGCAGAAAAATATCGTCGGTCAATTCGATGCCGTCAAAATAACCTAATTGATGTAAAGCCCCTAAATCAATAGCAGTATCTCCAATACGGGTGCCTATTGTGATGACGTCATCCCTTGTCAAGAACACCCCAAATGGAATATTTTGAATCGGAAAATCACTTCCAGCCGGCACATTTAACCAGGTTTTTTTTGACGGATCATTGGCACTCAAAGGCATAAGAAATGGTATTTAATTGTTCGTAAAATGTTAATCAAATATATAATTTATTGGGCAGTAAGTGGCGGCTTTTAGTATTTTTGAAGTTAAAATTTACATAAAAATGATTGCAAGAGACACCCAGGTATTTGACCTTATTGAGGACGAACACCAAAGACAACTAAATGGACTTGAGCTCATCGCCTCCGAGAATTTTGTAAGCCCTCAAGTGATGGAGGCTGCAGGTAGTGTATTGACCAATAAATACGCAGAAGGGTATCCCGGTAAGCGCTATTACGGTGGCTGCGAGGTCGTGGATCATGTCGAGCAATTGGCCATTGACCGCGCTAAGGAGCTGTTTGGTGCGGCGTATGCCAATGTCCAACCCCATAGTGGTTCTCAAGCCAATACTGCGGTTTTTCATGCGTGCTTAAAGCCTGGTGATACTTTTATGGGATTTGATCTCGCGCATGGCGGTCATTTGACCCATGGGAGTCCTGTAAACTTTTCAGGAAGAATTTATAATCCTGTATTTTATGGAGTAGAAAAGGAAACAGGATTACTTAATTATGACACTATTGAGGCATTGGCACTCGAGCACCGCCCTAAAATGATTATTGCTGGCGCCTCAGCCTATTCTCGAGAAATTGATTATCAGCGTTTTAGAGAAATTGCAGATCAGGTTGGGGCAATTTTACTTGCGGATATGGCGCATCCTGCAGGTCTTATCGCAAAAGGCATCATTGGTGACCCGTTACCCCATTGTCACGTGGTGACTACCACCACCCATAAAACCTTGCGTGGTCCGCGAGGCGGCATGATTTTAATGGGTGAAGATTTTGACAATCCTTTTGGCATTACCCTAAAAAATGGAGCGCTACGCAAAATGTCGTCCTTGTTGGACAGTGGTATTTTTCCAGGAAATCAAGGCGGTCCGCTAGAGCATATTATTGCAGCAAAGGCCATTGCCTTTGGAGAAGCACTGACCGATGATTTCTTACATTATATGGTACAGGTCAAGAAAAATGCAAACGTCATGGCCGAGGCTTTTATGGAAAAGGGCTATGATATTATTTCAGGAGGCACCGATAACCACATGATGTTGATTGATTTGCGCAATAAGGGGATTACAGGAAAGGCAGCAGAGGAGGCTTTAGGTAAAGCCGAAATCACCCTCAATAAAAATATGGTGCCATTTGATGATCAATCGCCATTTGTGACAAGTGGTATCCGCATTGGCACGGCTGCTATTACTACACGAGGATTGGTAGAACAAGACATGCAACAAATTGTAGATCTAATTGATCGTGTGGTGCAAAATCCCGATGATGAGGTCAATTTGGAGTCTGTTGCAGATGAGGTTTGCGCGATGATGTCACATCGCCCATTGTTCAAAAACGCCTAATGAAGGCAGGGGCCACTGAATTGATTTTGCGGCAATGCAATCTCGAGGACGCCCCTTTTATACTCGAATTGGTCAATTCGCCTGACTGGCTTAGGTTTATTGGCGACAGGAATATCCATTCAATTGAGGATGCTCAACGGTCAATTTCAGAGATTTACCACCCCATGTATGAGCAACCCGGCTTCGGGCCTTTAGCCATTTGCAGTCCTCAGCATAGGACCCCATTGGGGACAGTGGGACTCTATAAGAGGCCTTATTTGAAAGAGCCAGATTTGGGCTTTGCCTTGTTGCCCAAATATCGTGGCAAGGGCATGGCTGCTGCTGCATCCCAAATACTCCTTGAACAGGCCAAAAATAATTATGGGATCACAAAGCTGAACGCCATTACGATGAAAGAGAACTGTGCTTCTATAGTTTTGTTGAATCGCTTAGGGTTTTCATTGATTGATGCCATTACACCACCCAATGAACAGCAGTCATTACTGCGTTATCAGATTAATCTTCTGGAGGAAAAATAATGGCTTGGTAAGCACCCGCATCGGGAGCATTTATTGGGCGCAAAGTGCCATTTAAGTCCAATGGAGTCATTTCTGCACCTTGACTGCTGCCAATGTTTTTGGCTGCTGAATCAGAGTCCGAAATGTTGTAATTATTAAGGTTGGTGTTTTGAAAAACAGGATCACCGTTAATTTGGACTTGTTGGTAATGATCAGTATTTGTAAAATCGTAAACGGGCTGATCGGCGAAAAGGTCAAGTGGGTCCTCGAATTTTATCAGACAATGCTTGAATTGAAAGTTAAACGCCGCGTCATTTTCTTGGTATAAGCCGAGTTCTCTTTGTTCGCTGCCATAGATGATGCAATTGGTAAATTCAGCAGCTATCAAATCACTGACTAAAACCTCACTGTCACTAATGGGAAGAGCATTGGACAATTGAACAGCAGGAAACGATCTAAAGCTATTGGCCCAGTAATTGGCAAAAGTACTATGGTTGAATGCGTATGTTCCACCCAGGGAGAGGGACAAAGCAGATTGCCCTGCATTACTGACAACCACATTCTCGCCATAAACGTGCCCGGTTCTTGCCAACAGACCAGCCGTTACTGTATTATAAATTTGTACGTTTTTGAGCGTGAGTGTGCGGTCTCCGTCGTTGCTGTCCATGAGTATCCCGACCAGGTTATTCTTTATTGTCGTATGATTCAGTTCATGATTGGTGCTGCCCGCTGTAAGCCAAATAGTGCCCCATTGTCCTGGAATATCCGAAAAGTTAGGTTCTAGTCGATCGCCTTCAAAGATGATTTCATTTTCCATCAATTCTGGATCTTGACTTGGTGCACCCATAGCCTTGAGCGACGCTCCTGACGCCACAATGATGCCACTATTCTCATGGAAATGGACTCGAGCCCCGGCTTCGATCGTCAGTGTTTTATTGGCGGGGACGGCCGCATAACCATATATGACATAGGGTTTGTCGTTCGTAAAATTCAGTTCGCTTTCATCCAAGAAAAATCCGTCTATAACGACATCATCTCCTAAATCCAACGTTTCGTAAATGCCCTCCCCTAATGGCTCAGGGAACAAAAAGTGCGCATCTTGAATCAGCGTAATGAGGGTGACCCTTTGTGCATTATTGCCTTGATCAAAAACCAATTGATCTTCGTAGAGCAATTGAGTGCCATTATCGGGATCAATGCCATCGACAGTGGTTTCGATAAACACAAAAATACTGTCCTTAGGCAGGATCTGAACGTCTGAGAATGTTTTGCCGGGTTGTCCATCGACATTAAGTCTGTAATTTGATGCTTCACCTTGAGCCAAGCCGACAGTAGGAATATTAATGGTGTTGTTGCTCGAATTATACACCTTCAGAGTGTAGGTGCTTGAACCGATTTGAGAAAAAACAGTATCTAAGAACAAGGTGTCCTGGGAAAAGCGAAGATTGCCTGTGCTTTCAACAGCATCGAAATCAGTCCGGCAAGAACTCCAAAGAATGACAGATAAAATAAGAAATAGAGTGCTTAATTTCATGGGTGGGGTGGGTGTTTTGACGTCTTTATTTAGCGGTGATTTCTATTTTTCAATGATTTGAATTTTGAAAAGGGTGTCCCAATTTTTACCTGTAATATACAATATCCCAGGGCTGCCATTGTAGGCGATGCCATTTAAAACATCCAATGCGGCATGCTGTGTGACTTCTTTTTGCAACCCCTTAAGGTTGATCACCCCTTCTACGGCACCTGTGGCCGGGTCAACAATCGCGACGGCATCTTTCTGGTATATATTGGCGTATATTTTTCCATCAACCCATTCAAGTTCGTTAATTTGATCAATCACGAATTTATTGGTGTAAATCTCGATGTGGTCTATTTCTTTGTGGGTGTTGGGGTCCAGACGCCAAATTTTTTCGGTGCCATCACTTTTGTACAAGTATTGACCATCATTGCATAAGCCCCAACCTTGACGACTCTGGTCATATTGAAATTCATCAATCAATTCAAAAGTGTTTCGGTCGTAGACCAATCCGGTGTTTGCGCGCCAAGTCAGTTGATAAATTTTATCTCCCATCAAGGTGATGCCCTCACCAAAATATCTATTGTCTAGTGTATTTTGCTTGAGCACTTTGCCTTGTTTGAGGTCAAGCTGTCTCAATGTTGACGCACCGTATTGTCCCGTACCTTCATACAAGGTGTCTTGATAAAACTCTAATCCTTGAGTATAGGCTTTGATGTCGTGGGTGTATCGTTCTAAAATTTTATACGTGTATCGTTGCGGTGGGGCCGCGGCCACGATTAATAGTTGTTGTTTGATCTTAAAGTCACCTTGGGGTGTTGAAATTTGCGCGCTGACCGAATGTTTGCCAAGTTTTAAATCCGCTAAAGAATGCTGCTCTTCTAAAGGGACACCATCGAACTGCCACGAAATAGAATGAGCATTGAGGTCCGTTTTAGACCCTAATGTATAGGATAGGGTATCGCCAAGTGTATATGTGGTTTTCTTGGGCGATATTTCTATCGAAAATAGTTGTTTTGGATCTTGTGTCTTAGAGCCACATTGGATCAATACCTGAGTCACAAAAGCCAAAAAAAGTACAGATAAATACGTCCGCATCAGTGCAAAATTTAGCGGCAAGATAACCAATATTAATTGATGCTTAAAATGTTTGTGGGACCTTAAAAAGCACTGTATATTTGCATCGGCAAGTCCTACACAACCAGCTCCTGTTTAATCCCCCAGGGCGGGAACGCAGCAAGGGTCGATGGTCGTAGCGGTGTGATGTAGTGTACTTGCCATTTTTTTGTTTTCTTCCCGACAAAAACTCATCTTTGTTTTTTAAGTCCGAGACATGTCAAAAGTTGTTTTAGTTACTGGAGCCTCATCAGGAATTGGTCGTTCGATTGCACTGAACCTGCATCAAAATGGTTTTGTCGTTTATGGCACGAGCCGGACGCCCAATAATTACAAAGACTTGCCTTTTGAGCTACTGGCATTGGATTTGCATAAATCTCAAACTTTCAGTGCTGTTCTGAACGAAATAATAGCCAAACATGATCGCTTGGATGTCTTGGTCAATAATGCAGGTGCTGGAATTACAGGGCCCTTGGAAGAGACACCGATTGAGACGAGCAAAGCAGCTTTCGAAACCAACTTTTTTGGTCCTATAGCCTTATTAAATGCCGTGCTGCCACAAATGAGACAACAGAAATACGGATTGGTGATTAATATTACGTCGATCGCCGCCTATATGGGCTTACCGTTTCGTGGCGTTTATTCCGCTACTAAATCTGCATTAGAAGTCATCACAGAGGCTTACAGGATGGAACTTGCTCCTTTTAACGTGCAACTTACCGCTGTTGCTCCAGGAGATTTCGCCACTAATATTGCGGAAAGTCGTTTCCATACTCCCGCAGCGAAAGCCTCTCCATATCATGATGATTTTCAAAAAACATTAAGACTCATGGACGATCATGTTCATAAGGCCAAAAATCCTCAGCCGATGGCGGACATGGTATTAAAAATCATCAACACGAGTCAGCCCAAACCGCATTACAGAGTAGGGACTTGGTTACAAAAGTTTTCTATCGTGCTTAAAATGATATTGCCCCAGAAGGTTTATGAGCGCTTGATCATGCGCCATTACAATTTATAATATTGTTTTGTGGACAAGTCGTTGAGAAACTTTTATGGGCTCCTATATGCTAGGGCATAAACTTGATTTATTTTTACACCTTAAACCAACCACTATTATGAAATTTTTTATTGATACCGCGAATCTCGACCAAATTAAAGAAGCGCAAGACCTCGGGGTTTTGGATGGTGTGACCACCAATCCCTCGCTTATGGCTAAAGAAGGCATCACAGGTCGTGACGCCATTTTGAAACACTATGTGGACATCTGCGGGATCGTCACGGGCGACGTATCTGCCGAGGTGATCGCCACCGATTTTGACGGAATGATTAAAGAAGGCGAAGAATTGGCTGCTTTACACGATCAAATTGTGGTGAAAGTCCCAATGATTAAAGAAGGCATCAAAGCGATTAAGTATTTTTCTGATCGTGGGATCCGTACCAACTGCACCTTAGTCTTTTCATCAGGCCAGGCTTTACTGGCGGCGAAGGCAGGAGCAACCTATGTCTCTCCTTTTATTGGCCGTTTAGATGACATCTCAACTGATGGGTTACATTTGATAGAAGAGATACGCCTCATTTATGACAACTATGGGTTTGCCACGCAGATATTGGCCGCTTCAGTACGCCATACGATGCATGTCTTAGAATGTGCTAAAATCGGTGCTGATGTAATGACAGGGCCACTTTCTTCTATTGAAGGGCTGCTTAATCATCCTTTGACGGACATTGGTTTGGCAAAATTCTTGGCTGATTACAAAAAAGGAAATTAGACCATATGGTCAAAAAGCTACAGGAGTTATTGATTTAAATAGTTCAATAGCTCCTGTTCTATTTTCATGCCAAATATATTGATGTTGGCATTGAGGATCTTACCCTTGGCAGAGACCACCATAGAACGGTTGACAGAGTTAACCAGCAAGGCCATTTCCGCCTGATTGAAGTCATCAAATTGATATTCTGAGCCTGTTTTGAAGTTCTGGTGTGTGACAAGTCGTTGCCATTTCTTGAACTGATCATCTACATTGAGGCCTATAAAATCGTATTCTGGATATTTAGCGGCAAGTTCCTCGACCCGAAGATGAATTTTTTTGTAGTGTCGTGAGGAGTTTAACGACCAAAAAAAGAAGACACTGGGTCGTTTTATAATGGCACTGATGGCGACTGTTTCATTTTGTTTATTGACCAAAGCGACTTCTGGCACTTTATTGCCTGGGGCCAATTTCATTGTAGAATTGGCTAATGACTCCATCATTTTAAGGTCGTTGGAACTTTGGTTCAGGGCTTTGAACTTGGTCAACATTCGTTTTTCTTGATCGATTTTATCGGCATGCATGAAATAGGAGGCCACCGTGACGTTCAAAAGGCTATGCTTGAGAGAGTCATTGGTGATCATTTGGTCGATCAAGTCGATTTTGTGCCATGTGTGTGTGAATGACCGCCGATCAAAGGCCTCAGTTTGACGATAGTTCAGAAAGGCCAAATTGTCCAGGTAATAGCCAACACAACGGAAGTACGGATAATAGGTCCTAAGATGCTCATGGCCCAAGTCAATTTTCGATCGATACTTGAAAAACGATTCTGGAATGACGACACTCTCATCGTACTGTTGCTTGCGGTAATTGGCCGAGAGATAAAGTTCGTTTTTGGCAAAAATGGCGTAATCAATGGCGGCATGAGCCATGGTCAAGAACTCATCTGAGACGCCGTTGGTCTCAATAAAGTCTTGGAGAAAATTCAGTCGGTTCGTTTTGACAGAATCTATAGTGGCTTGAAAAATATCCGGACTTAGTCTGTAATAATCGGCCAAAGACTGATCTAAAGATTCATTGAGCAAGAAAAGTTCTGTCAAAAAATTATTCTTGGCAGATCCCCGCCCTGTATAAGTTAGTGATTCATCAAATTCGATTGTATTGACCCGCAGCATCACACTGTCGCCTGGTTCTAAAAATAGGGCCTGGTATTCAAAATGCCTAAAAAAATATAAGCCAGGGTCTGCTGAGGGGATTTTATAGAGAAATGAATTGCGTTGGTCAAGATATACTGTGTCTAAGGTATTGCGATTATGTGAAATGATGACATAGTCTTGCTTGGGATTGACAATCTGCCCACCGATCCATGCACTTCCGCAAACAGCTGGAGTTTCATTGGATTGGCAGGACAACAGGACCACACCTAATAAAATAAAGAGATAATGCCGCAATGTCATCAGTTCAATTAACTATTACAAAAATAGAGGTATCGCTGATGCATTCTGTTAATGAGGCGTTAAAGTATTTGGGGAGCAACCCTTTAATTCTCTCAATAATTGGCTATTTTTGCAAAAAATTAAACAAGACATTCATGCTTTCGGTATCCAACTTATCTGTTCAATTTGGCAAGCGTATTTTGTTCGACGAGGTCAACACACAATTTGTTCAAGGCAATTGCTATGGCATTATCGGTGCCAATGGCGCTGGGAAATCCACCTTTCTCAAAATCATGGCGGGCAAACAAGACCCAACATCAGGCCATGTCCATTTGGAGCCCGGAAAGCGCATGAGTGTTTTGGAGCAAGATCACAATGCCTGTGACGCTTTTACAGTTCTGGAAACGGTAGTTCGAGGCAACAAAGACCTCTACGCATTGAAGGCCCAGATCGATGCCCTTTATGCAGATTATACAGATGAAAATGCCGAGAAAATTGGTGAGCTTCAAGTTGCTTTTGAAGAGATGAATGGATGGAATGCCGATAGCGATGCAGCGGCATTACTGTCCAGTTTGGGCATCAAAGAAGATTTTCACTACACCCTAATGTCCGATTTAGATGGGAAGCAAAAGGTCCGCGTGCTTTTGGCTCAAGCCCTATTTGGTGCACCGGATGTGCTGATTATGGATGAGCCGACCAATGATTTGGACTATGAAACGATCGCTTGGCTTGAACATTTTCTGGCCAATTACGATAAGTGTGTCATTGTGGTCTCACACGACCGTCACTTTTTGGATGCGGTCTGTACCCACATTAGCGATATTGATTTTGGTAAAATCAACCACTTCAGTGGTAATTACACTTTCTGGTACGAAAGCAGCCAATTGGCAGCACGTCAAAGGGCACAACAGAATAAAAAATCTGAAGAGAAGAAAAAGGAGCTTCAGGAATTCATCATGCGATTCAGTGCCAATGTGGCCAAAAGTAAACAAGCCACATCCCGAAAGAAAATGCTTGAAAAACTCAATATAGACGAGATCAAACCCTCAAGTCGTCGTTATCCTGCGATTATTTTTGACCGTGAGCGTGAAGCGGGTGATCAGATATTGAATATAGAAGGGCTTTCTGCAGAACAAGACGGCGAATTGCTATTTAGTGGTTTGGATTTAAATTTATCTAAAGGCGATAAGGTGGTGATCTATTCAAAAGATTCTCGTGCGTCTACAGCATTTTACGAAATCATCAACAATAATATCAAGGCGGCCTCAGGGACGTTTTCCTGGGGGGTCACTACCGCTCAGAGCTATTTGCCGCTCGATAATAGTCCGTTCTTCGACAAAGACTATAGCCTGGTGGATTGGTTAAGACAATGGGCCAAGACAGAGGAAGAGAAAGAAGAAGTTCACTTGCGTGGATTTTTGGGTAAAATGCTTTTTAGCGGTGATGAGGCGCTCAAGACGTGTAAAGTGCTTTCAGGAGGAGAAAAAGTAAGATGTATGCTCAGCCGCATGATGATGATCAGAGCCAATGTAGTCATGCTCGACGAGCCGACTAACCACCTGGACCTGGAATCAATAACGGCGTTTAATAATTCTTTGAAAAATTTCAAAGGAACAGTCTTGCTCACGACACATGACCATGAATTTGCGCAAACCGTTGGCAATAGAGTCGTGGAGCTGACACCAAAAGGGCTGATAGACCGCTATATGACTTTTGATGATTATATGAGTGACAAGAAAATAAAGGAACTGCGTCAGAGTATGTACGCGGTTTAAAGCGCGGCAAATTTCTCCACCACAAGACGGGCCTTATTTTCTTGATCTTCTCGCACGAACAGCTGCAGTTGGTCAGGGATGGCACTTCCAAAACCAGCCAGCGCACTACTTTGCATGTCGTTGCGCTCAATAGGCGCAATGCCTATATCGTTGAGTTCAGCGACGATCGCTCTAGCAATTAAGGAAGGTCCTGTATAAATTCGCTTCATGGTCTGTTTTTTAGGGTCAAATGAAAAAGGACTTAGCGCAATGTTGCACCGTATTCTGATTCAAAGGCGCTTTTGAGGCGTCCCATTATTTTGTCGATCTGTTTATCGGTCAGTGTTTTGTTTTGGTCCTGAAGGGTAAAGCTAAGGGCGTAGCTTTTCTTGCCTTGAGGTAAGTTCTTTCCGACGTAGACATCGAATAAGGAAACTTCTTTCAACAGATGACGTTCTGTTTTGAATGCAGCCTGCTTTAAATCAGCGAAGCGCACCTGATCGTCAACCAATAGTGCAAAATCTCTTTTGACTTGCGGAAATTTAGGGATTGGCGCAACCAATATAGCGTTGGTTGCTATGGCACTAAGGAGCGCATCCCAATCAAAATCCGCATAGAGTACAGGTGTGTCGATAGAAAAGTGCTTGGTCAATTTTTGATCAACGACGCCATAACGTACAAGAGGCTTATGAGCAACATTGATGACCAAGCCCTCACTCCATAATCCTTGCGGCAATTCCGCTTCATCAGTATATTGAATGCCTACCGACTGCAGTAATTGATGCACCATACTCTTTAAAAAGAAGAAACTTGTCGTTGCGGTTGGCCCATGCCAAGAATCTTCATTATGTTTTCCTGCCAGAGCCAAAGTGAGGTGCTGCGCCTCCTGATAAGCCCCATCATGTCCATAAGTGTAACCAAATTCAAATAACTTGAGTGCGTTTGCCCTCCTGTTAAGGTTGAAGGCAACCGTTTCTAGAGCGCCAAACAGCATTGATTGCCTCAATACGCTTAGGTCTTGACTGAGTGGATTAAGTAAGGCAATGCGCTGGCTTTGGTCTATTTCCTGAATCAACTCACTGTACTTAGGATGGGACAGTGAATTGTTGAGCATCTCATAAAACCCATGAGCAGCGAGCTGCTGTCCTATTCGGTTTTGGACCTGAAAATCTTCTATTTTTTGGTAATTGGCGATGGAAGCATTGAGTTTGGTCGTTGTGGGGATATTGTTATAGCCATAAACACGCAATATTTCTTCGATCACGTCAGCTTCTCTAGTGACATCATTCCGAAACGCAGGGATGGTCATTCCTAGACTGGTCTCTGTAACATTATTAATTTTGATGTCCAGAGAAGTCAGAATTGATTTGATGGTTTCTTTTGGTAAATCGCAACCAATGACGCGTCGTGCTGTATCAAAATTCAAAACAACCTGATGGTCATTGATCTTCTTAGGGTAAAGGTCGACAACATCACTTGAGATTTCACCCCCAGCAATTTCGATGATGAGTAGTGCTGCACGCATCAAAGCATATTCGACGGCATTTGGGTCAATTCCTCGTTCAAATCGGAAAGAAGCATCTGTGCTCAGGCCATGCCGTTTGGCGGTCTTTCGGATGCTTACAGGATCAAAATAAGCACTTTCTAAAAAGATGTTTGTGGTTTCTTGGGTCACCCCAGAGTGCAATCCGCCAAAAACCCCTGCGATGCACATCGGTTTTTCGCTATCGCAAATCATTAGATCTTGGTCGCTTAATTCACGTGTGACACCATCTAGAGTCACAAATTCAGTTCCGGCGGGCAATGTGGTCACCCGTACTTGGTTTCCGGCAATTTTGTCTGCATCGAAAGCGTGTAAGGGCTGTCCTAAATCATGGAGCACATAATTTGTGATGTCGACAACATTGTTGATGGGACTCAGGCCAATTGCTTTCAATCTGTTTTGAAGCCAGTCTGGAGAGGTCTTTACGCACAAGCCTTTGATGCTCACCCCGGCATATCTTGGCGCTCGTTCTTGGTCAGCAACGGTGACGTCTATTTTTAAAGAACGGTTGACCGTACGGAAGTTGCTGTTCGATGGCGTTATGAGTTCTAGTGTTATTCCTTTTTGAATAAGACCAGCTTTAAGGTCTCTGGCCACGCCCCAATGGCTCATGGCATCGGCTCTGTTGGGCGTGAGGCCAATTTCAAACACCTCATCTGCCCCGACGTCATAAATCTCGCTCAGTGGGGTGCCGACATTGGTCTTTTGGTCAAGTATCAAAATGCCATCATGACTCTGCCCCAAGCCTAATTCATCTTCGGCACATATCATGCCGTGGCTTTCTTCACCTCGAATCTTACCTTTTTTAATGACCCATGCCTCGCCCTGCGGAGTGTAAAGAGTCGTGCCGATCGTCGCTACAGGTACCATAAGACCTTCGGCAACGTTCGGTGCTCCACATACAATGGAGAGGGGAGTCCCTTGTCCAATATCGACCTTTGTACATTTTAATCGATCGGCATTCGGGTGTTGACTGCATGACAAAACCTTTCCCACTACTATGCCCTTGAGCCCCCCGCGAATCGATTCGTGCTGCGTGATGCCCTCAACCTCTAAACCGAGATCAGTGAGGAGTTCTCCAGCCTGTTCCGCAGGCCAGTCAAGGTGGATAAATTGTTTGATCCAATTATATGATACGTTCATGGCGCCTTGTTAGGTAGGCAAAGATAGTGTTATCCTTTTTTTGGCAAAAACAATATCTATAAAATAGAGACCGGCTCTGATCCACCCAAAAGCCTCATGATCAGAATCAAAACAGGTTAGTCATGATATATAATTCCAAATATTCTTGAATTGCAGTATCGCTTTGAGGGTGTCACGCACCTTGCGGTGTTGTTCTTGTGCGAGTTGAGGATCTGATTTCAGTAATTCGATGGCATAACTTCGGGCAATTTTTAATGTTTCTCCATCTTTGATCAAATCGGCTATTTTGAGTTGTAACACACCACTTTGTTGTGTGCCCATCAAATCGCCAGGGCCGCGTAATTTGAGGTCTACTTCCGAAATCTCAAAACCATCGTTGGTGGCGACCATGGTTTCAAGGCGTTTTTTTGCATCTTCAGAGAGTTTGTCTCCCGACATTAAGATGCAATAACTCTGATCAGCCCCTCTACCCACCCGGCCGCGCAATTGATGCAATTGAGACAGGCCAAATCTTTCGGCGCTTTCTATCACCATGACTGAGGCGTTGGGGACATTGACCCCAACTTCTATCACAGTTGTTGCGACCATTATTTGTGTCTGTCCTTGGATAAAGCGGTTCATTTCATAATCCTTGTCTTCTGGTTTCATTTGCCCATGAACAATGGAAATCTGGAAATTCGGGGATGGGAATTCTCTCGAAATACTCTCATAGCCATCCATAAGGTCTTTGTAGTCTAATGCTTGGCTTTCTTGGATGAGCGGGTAAACCATATAAACTTGTCGGCCTTTGCCAATCTCATCCCTGACAAATCGAAATACATTGAGTCGATTTGCGTCTCTTCTGTGCACGGTTTTTATAGGTTTTCTCCCAGGAGGCAAGGCATCAATGATGCTGATGTCTAAGTCTCCATAAACACTCATCGCCAAAGTTCTTGGTATGGGTGTTGCGGTCATGATCAATACATTTGGTGGGTGCTCATTTTTGTGCCATAATTTACTGCGCTGAGCGACGCCAAATCGATGTTGTTCGTCGATGATGGCCAGGCCTAAATTCTTGAATTCCACTCGATTTTCTAGTAAGGCATGAGTGCCCACAAGACAATGAATTTCTCCTTGCTTGAGCTGTTCTAAAAGCACCTTTCTTTCTGAAGCTTTGGTTGAGCCAGTGAGTATTTTAATATTGATATTCAATAAGTTACCCCACTTACTTAATTCGTTGAAATGCTGGACTGACAAAATTTCAGTTGGGGCCATGAGACAGCCCTGAAAACCGTTATCAATAGCCAAAAGTAGTGACATGAATGCCACCACTGTCTTGCCTGATCCAACATCGCCTTGAAGCAGACGATTCATCTGAGCATTACTGCCTAGATCTTGCCTGATCTCACGCAATACTTTTTTTTGGGCCTGAGTCAGCTCGAACGGCAATAGGCGGTGGTAAAACTCGTTAAAAATGTCTCCAACCTGCGGAAACGGGTACCCTTTTATTTTATGTTTGTTGATTAAGTTTTTACGGACTAATTGAAGTTGTATGTAAAATAACTCCTCAAACTTTAGTCTATATAGGGCTTGTCTCAGTTTTGTTTGTGATTCTGGAAAATGTATCGAGATGAGGGCTTCAGACTTATGGATTAACTTTAAGCGTTCCCTCAGAGCATCAGGCAGCGTCTCGTCGAAGGTTTTGGCGTGTTCTTCTAGGAGGTGGGCGACTAGTTGTCCCAGTACGCGATTGCTCAAGCCACTCTTGCCGAGTTTTTCTGTCGAAGGGTATAGTGGTTGAAGTGCTGATCGGCGTTGCGCTTGATGGGTTTGAAGTAATTCTAACTCCGGGTGGGCGATCGAAAAAGTGCCATTGAAGTGATTGACTCGGCCAAAGGCCACATAATCTTTATGAGTTTCGAGTGATTGTTTGACCCATTTGTGTCCTCTGAACCAAACCAATTCCATGGATCCTGTTTCATCTTCAAAACGAGCAACGAGTCTCTTTCCTCGTTTTTGATCAATTGTTTTGACTGATATGAGCTTTCCAATGACCTGAACATCTGTGACGGCTGCGTTCAGCCCACTAATTTTATGATATTGGGTGCGGTCGATGTATCTATTAGGAAAGAGGTGCAGTAAATCTTGAAAGGTGGCAACCCCCAGTTCTTGACGCAAAAGAGTGGCTCTTTGAGGCCCGACCCCTTTAAGGTATTCAATTGGCGTTTGCAACACTTGTGACTTCATTGAACTAAATTACCAAAAAACAGGAGTTTTTGCCTGCCCTTTATCAGATTAATGGCAATTCCCCACCTGGCTAAAGCCTGATCGGTGGGTCCTTACTGTGATGCGCCTCAAGTATCGTGATGCGGACAGCATAAAGCACTTAACCTTAAAACAAAGTTTTGGCCTCCTCTTGCAATAGGGCTAAGGGGTGCTCAGTCGGTGAAGGGTGCGCAACAAGCTGTTTTAAAATAACTTCACGCAATTGGTCTGATGAAGTGACTTGGGCTGTTGCCCCAGCTTTGCGGATGTGTTGCATGCACAACAATTTGCTCTGGACAATGGCCCGCCAGCAATCAGCGGAAACATAAATTTGTTGGCTGAGGTTGTGTTCGAACTCTTGCTCGATGGTTTGCAGCAAAAGTTGAATGTAGCCTTCTAAGTCCGAATTGAGTGGTGTGACGCGGAGCAAAAGTCGTTTGAGACTGATGCGCTCCAGGAGTAAGGTCAGTCGCTCGTAAGCTTGTAAACGCGTCGGCAAGGCTTGAGCAGAAAGTTGTTTTTGCAACGTGAATTGTTGTCGTTTATTTTCTTGTCTGATATAACCCTTAAACAAGTAAAGGGCCATTAAGCCGATACACAATGCCGGTAGCGTACTCATTAAAACTGTCCCTATAACTGAATAATCTCCCATGCTATAAATTTAATGGCCGTCTTTTGTTGATCAATTGAGTTGCAAATAATCAAGGGCTACTTGACTCAAGGCTTGGACACCCAATTTCATGCCGCTGTCTTCAACCTTGAAATCTGGAGTGTGGTGTGGGAATGGTTCTGTATTTCCCGGAGCCATACCGCCTAAAAAGAAAAAGAAACCTGGGACGACCTCTTGATAGTAAGAAAAGTCTTCTCCTCCTGTGGTCGCCTTTGTTATTTGAACATTGTCAGCGCCTGCGACGGCTTCGAGACTTGGCACCATTTGACTGGTCAAATTTGGATCGTTATAGGTCACAACAGTATTGTTTTGCCATTGAATGGTTGCGCTACCACCATAAGCTCGGGCAATATCGGCCGCCATGGCATCCATTCGGCTCATGATCAAGGTGCGCATGTCTGGATCCAGCGTGCGGACTGTGCCGATCAATTCAGCGGATTCTGGTATGATATTGAAGCGGACTCCTGAGGTGATTTTCCCAACAGTAATGACGGCTGCTTCGTTGACAAGAGGTGATTCACGGCTAATGATTGTTTGGAATCCATCAATGATTTTGGCCGAAATAAGAATAGGATCTACACCTGTCCAAGGCGCGGAACCATGTGTTCCTTTGCCATTGACTTTGACCACAAATCGCTCTACTGCAGCCATCGTGCCTCCGCTCTTGTAGCGAATAGTACCAACCGGTGTGGCAGAATTAATGTGCAAGCCAAATATCGCGTCAACATTGGGTTGGGTCAAAGCTCCTTCTTTGATCATGAGTTTGGCCCCACCTTCTTCGCCAGGAGGAGGCCCTTCTTCAGCAGGTTGAAAAATGAATTTCACCGTACCATGTATTTTGTCTTTATGAGCGGATAAAACTTCCGCGACCCCCATCAGCATCGCAGTATGTGTGTCATGACCACAGGCGTGCATCACTCCTGTTTCTGTATCGAGGAATCGTGCGCGGACTTCACTCTTGTATGGCAAATCATTGCGCTCGGTGACTGGCAAGGCATCGATATCCGCCCTTAGGGCGACTACTTTACCTGGATGGTCTCCTTTGAGCAAAGCGACAACACCTGTTTTGGCCACTTTGGTGCGCACCTCTAGGCCCAAATTTGTCAAGTGCTGTGTGATTTTCTCGGCGGTTCTATACTCCTGATTGGAGAGCTCAGGATGTTGGTGAAAGTCATGACGCCAATTGATGACCTTGTCTTCTATTTGGTCAATGGATTTTTGGACGTTGACATCCAGCTGCGCGCTCACTATGCCTGTTGTAAAAACTGAGAGTGTGAGCAGTATGATTCGATTCATTTTTATCTGTGTTAAGACATAAATATAAAATAAATTGAAGACTTGACAAGCCGCATAATGTTTATAAATATTCCTTTTCTTTTTGGACCTCCCGGTTCAAATTCAGTAAATTTCAGTATCGAAAATAAACATAAAATCCCCCAGTGCAGAATTATTTAAAACAACTCAACGAAGCGCAATTGGCGCCTGTTCTTCAACGCGATGGCGCCATGATTGTCATTGCCGGAGCAGGCTCTGGTAAAACCAGAGTGCTGACCTATAAGATCGCCCATTTGATGCACCATGGCATTGATCCTTTTGAGATATTGGCCTTGACTTTTACGAATAAGGCGGCGAGAGAAATGAAGCACCGCATTGCCCAAATTGTGGGTGACGGAGAGGCGAAAAACCTTTGGATGGGTACGTTTCATAGTGTTTTTGCTAAAATTTTGCGGGTAGAAGCTGAGCGGTTGGGTTATCCATCTAACTTTACAATTTATGATACACAGGACAGTCAGAGTGTGATCAGAGGAGTGATCAAAGATTTACAACTTGATAAGGATGTTTACAAATACAAGCAAGTTTACAGCCGCATCTCTTCTTACAAGAATAACTTGATCACGGTTAAGGCCTATAAAAACAATCCAGAACTCAGAGAGGCAGATGCGATGGCACGCTTATCACGTTTAGGAGAGGTTTATCAGCATTATGTCGATCGTTGTTTTAAGGCTGGGGCCATGGATTTTGATGATTTATTGTTAAAAACTAATGAGCTTTTGACACGATTTCCAGAAGTGCTGGCCAAATACCAACACAGATTCAAATACATCTTAGTGGATGAGTATCAAGACACGAACCATAGCCAATATTTAATTGTTCGTGCCTTGAGCGATCGGTATCAAAATATCTGTGTGGTTGGTGATGATGCACAAAGTATCTATGCCTTTCGTGGCGCCAATATCAATAACATTTTGAATTTTCAAAAGGACTACGATCAGGTAAAAATGTTCCGTTTAGAGCAAAATTACAGATCGACCAAAAATATCGTAGAAGCGGCTAACAATATTATAGAACACAATCAAAATCGTCTGGAGAAGGTGGTTTGGACGGCCAATAGCCAAGGAGAGAAAATCGGGGTGCACCGCAGCATGACCGATGGAGATGAAGGTCGTTTTGTGGCCAATATGGTATATGACCAGGTCCTGCAGCACCAAAGGCCCTATGATGACTTTGCTGTGCTGTACCGCACTAACGCTCAATCCCGTTCTATTGAGGATGCCTTGAGAAAAAAGGATATACCCTACCGGATTTATGGTGGGTTGAGTTTCTACCAGCGTAAGGAAATTAAAGATGTCATTGCTTACTTGCGACTGATCCTCAACCCAAAGGATGAAGAGGCGTTGAAGCGAGTGATTAATTTTCCGGGCAGAGGGATTGGTGATACAACAATTGATCGTATCGTGGTTAAGGCCAATGAGGCTGGGACTCATGTCTTCGATGTCTTGTTGCGTTTGGAGGAGTTGGCCGTAAAGGTCAATAGTGGGATCAAGACCAAGCTCGAGAACTTTGCAACAATGATCCAAAGCTTTCAAGTCTTGAACCAAGAGTATAATGCTTACGAAATCGCCGAGCATGTGATCAAGCATACGGGTTTGTTTGTAGCGTTCAAAAAAGATGCAACACCAGAAGGACTAGCACGTTTGGAGAATATTGAAGAGTTGCTGAACGGTATCAAAGATTTTGTTGAGGAGCAAAGACAGATGGCAGACAGCACGGGCAGTTTGTCTGAATTTCTTGAGGATGTGGCGTTGGTCACAGACTTGGATCAAGAGAAAGATACAGGAAATAAGGTCGCCCTTATGACGGTGCACTTGGCCAAAGGCTTGGAGTTCCCTGTGGTCTGTGTCGTGGGTATGGAAGAGGATTTATTCCCCAGTATGCTCAGTCTCAATAGCCGATCTGAACTTGAAGAAGAGCGCAGATTATTTTATGTGGCACTGACCCGAGCCAAGGAAAAGGCTTTTTTGACTTATGCACAAAGTCGTTACCGTTGGGGAAAACTCATCGATGCAGAGCCCAGTCGATTTATAGAAGAGATTGACGATCGCTATCTCGACCAATTAACCCCGACTATTGAGCACCGCTATCGACCTCTTGTGGATGCGTCTATTTTTGAGGATAGAGATCAGTCAAAGATAAGATTGCGGCAAGCCCCGCCGAAGGCAAAAAAAGGTCCCGCCCCAGAACAACTCAAACGCCTAAAAAATCTTAAGCCTCTGATGGCGAAGTCATCTGCACCTGTTGATCCCGCGGCACACAAGGATTTGGCAGTCGGCCTTAGGGTAGGGCATATGCGCTTTGGCTCTGGACGTATTGTGTCGCTAGAAGGTGCCGGGGCCGATATGAAGGCAGAAATTGACTTTGATCAGGGTGGAGTCAAAAAGTTATTGTTGCGTTTTGCCAAACTGAACATCATTAAATCCTAGCTGAGATGATTTTTGCGTTCCATTATTTAATACGATCATAATGTCCAAATTATTACGCATTTATGAAGACCAGCCCAATCCCAAATCAATTGCTCAGGCTGTTTCTGTTTTGGCTTCTGATGGCCTCATCATATATCCTAATGACACCGTTTACGCCATAGGGTGTTCCATTAACAGTAAAAAGGCTATTGACCGCCTGCTGCGACTTAAAGGCTGGCACAAGGATAAATCTATGCTCTCTTTTGTCTGTTCTGACTTGAGCACCTTAAGTCGTTATGTGACTCCTCTTGATAGTGCGACCTTTAAATTATTGAAGCGCGCGCTGCCCGGCCCCTATACCTTTATTTTGCCAGGGAGTAACGATTTGCCGCCTATTTTTAAAAAAAGAAAGGAAGTCGGCATCAGAATACCGGACCACAGCATTCCAATTGCACTTGTTGAGGCGCTTGGTCATCCGATCGTTACCGCATCGATCAAGGATCCGGATCAGGTTATTGAGTACACAACGGACCCTGAGCTCATTGCTGAATATTGGGGAGGTGATGTTGATTTGATCATTGACGGCGGAATGGGCGGCAATGAACCCTCTACCATTATTGATGTTACTGCTTATCCACCGGTTGTGATTCGCCAGGGCCTAGGGTCTCTAGAAGTTCTATGACGCGCATATGACGCAAAAAAAAGACCGGTGGATGCCGGTCTTTTTTTTTGAGTAAACTAAAGCTTTAATTGCCTTCTCCTGAGAGATTCTCCAATTCGTCTTCAACCATTTTGTAAAACTGATCAATTTTTGGCAGAACGTAAATCTTGGTTCTTCTGTTGATGGCTTTATTTTCGGCTGATGTATTTTCGACAAGCGGTGCATATTCTGCGCGACCCGCTGCAATCAGTTGTCCTGGTTTAACACCCAAAGACTGTAACTCTCTAACGATGGCTGTTGAGCGTTTCACACTCAAATCCCAGTTGTCAATAAGGACGCCATTATTGTAAGGGACATTGTCTGTATGTCCTTCAATTAAAGCTTCAAAATCTGGCTTGCCATTGATCACCACAGCGACCTTTGCAAGGATTTCACGGGCTCTAGTGGTCACGGTATAACTGCCACTTTTGAACAGCATTTTGTCCGAAAGTGAAATAAACACCACACCTTTTTCCACATTGATTTCAATGTCTTTATCATCTAAGCCAACTTCCTTCTTTAGACTAGAAACCAAGGCCAATGACACACTGTCCTTCTTATTTATGGCATCTTGAAGACGATTAATTTTGAGATCCCGCTCCTTGAGGCTTTCCAGAGATTTTTCCAAGTTTGTCGCTCCAGTTTGCGTCAGTATGGTCAGGTCCTTAGAGCTTTCAAACAGGTCTTGCTTGTCCTTTTTGAGTTCTGCAATGCGCTCCTCGTAGGACGTAATGCGCACTTTTGCAGCAGCCTGCTCCGCTTCACAAGCGTTGAGCTTTACCGTAGCAGTATTGAGTAAATCTTGGGTTTTTTTCTGTTTGGCGCTGAGTTCAGAAAACTGTTTTTTCGATACACAAGAGGTAGCGATTAAGCCGACAGAGAGTAATAAAACAAAATACTTCTTCATGATTTAAGGTAGGTTTAATTTCTCCAAAATTAGTGATATTTGAGAAGATTTTTGATGTCTTAACAATTATTTATAAACCGACTTATAAGCCTCTGAAAGAGCGCTTTTTTAAGAGGTAATATTGCACGACAATTGAGTTGGTTTTGGCATAGGGCATATCGGATTTTGCCGTGCGACGCTTTGCCAAAAACTGGGGTAATTTGGCGTAATAACTAAGGTGGGCACGAAGAATGGCCCAAGTGTGCCCGACTTGGCCATTCAGTAAAAATTTTATGCCTGCCAAGCCATCCAAAATCAGGCGCAAGAAGATGATCAAAATGACTTTTGGTCCTGCCACCATTTTGGTGAGGACCAATAATGAATTTCTAAAATTCAAGTAGGTTTTTTGGGGTGCATGCTTGCTCAAAGTCCCACCTCCTAAATGTAAAACAGAGACCTCCGGAATGAGCATGACGAGACCGCCTTGTGACTTCAGGCGCCAACACAAGTCTATTTCTTCTTGGTGGGCAAACAAATCAATATCAAATCCCTCTATTTTTTTGAAGTTTTCATGTCTCAAGCAAAGGCAAGCACCACTGGCCCAAAACAGCTCTGTGCTTTGATCGTATTGTTTTGTGTCTTGCTCTAATGTATCAAATATGCGGCCTTGACAAAAGGGATAGCCTAATTGATCTAAGAAACCACCAGCAGCGCCTGCATATTCAAAATGTGACGGTTGATTCAGGTTCAATATTTTTGGCTGAGCCGCTGCTAAGCTAGAGTTTTGCTCAAAAGCTGTTATAATTGGAAGGGTCCATTGTGCTGAGACCTGAACGTCATTGTTGAGCAGAATCACCAGAGGTTCTGTCACGGACTCAAGTGCTCTGTTGTGGCCTTCGGCGTACCCATAATTGTGGTCAAGTGCAATAATGTTGACTTGGGCATGATTATTTTGCACCCAAAGGACGCTATGATCTGATGACCCATTGTCTGCAAGATATATTTGAGCCCTGTCAGAGTGCCGCACCACATCAGGCAAGAACCGCTTTAGGAGCTCCAATCCATTGTAATTCAAGATGACCACTGCACACTTCATGGGCGCAATTTAAATCAAAATAATCAGATAGCAGAGTTTGCGCCCTGTATTGCACAGGAACAGCGCAACCCTTATCTTTGAACCTCATCTAATGAACGAGATTAAACCCCGATATTATGCCTGGATTTGAAGTATTTGGAGACCATGAACGCGCACAAGTCAATGAGGTACTTGAGACTGGAGTCTTGATGCGTTATGGATTTGAAGGAATGCGACAAGGAAGATTCAAGGCCTTAGAGTTCGAAAAGTCTTTTGCTCAAAAAATGGGTGTGGCACACTGTCAGCTTGTTTCGAGCGGAACATCAGCGCTCAGCGTAGCTTTAGCCGTGGCAGGAGTGGGTGCAGGAGATGAAGTCATTGTGCCGACTTTTACGTTTGTTGCCAGTTTCGAATCGATTCTTATGTTGGGGGCAATTCCTGTTTTGGTCGATATTGATGCGACCCTAACACTCGATCCAAAGGCCGTTAGCGATGCCATTACCCCCAAAACAAAATGCGTTATGCCAGTGCATATGTGTGGTTCGATGGCCGACCTGGATGCCCTAAAGGCCATTTGTGACGCGCATGATCTCATTTTGTTAGAGGATGCCTGCCAAGCCATTGGCGGAACTTATCGAGGAAAGGCTCTTGGGAGCTATGGCGATTTGGGTTGCTTTTCTTTTGATTTTGTCAAGACCATTACTTGTGGAGAAGGAGGGGCGGTGATCACCAACAACAAAACTTTTGCCCTACATGCTGATCAGTTTCAAGACCATGGTCACGACCATGTGGGCTCAGATCGTGGTGCAGAAACACATCCCTACTTGGGGTATAACTTTCGAATTTCTGAACTTAATGCTGCCGTTGGTTGTGCCCAATTAGAGCGGATGAACGATATTTTGGCTCAGCAACAAAAACATTACCAATTCTTGAGATCGGCCATCAAAGATATCGAGGGTGTGACCTTCCGTCATGTTCCAGAGGGTGGGGTAGAGAATTATTCCTTTCTCAATATATTTTTACCTACAGTAGCATTGGCAGAACAGGTGCATGCGGCCATGACCCAATCAGGTATTGACGCCTGTTTTTATTGGTTCAAGAATAACTGGCATTATATTTCTGGTTGGCCTCATTTGACTCAGGCCAAGAGTCTCTATCCTATGATGCCCATCGTTCAAGAGCGTCTTAATAAATTGGCCACGCAAGACTTTTCTAGAAGTGACCATTATATGGGGCGTAACGTGAGTTTTTTGATCAAATTAGGCTGGGATGAAGAAACCTTGAAACACCGTGCTGCGCTTATGACTCGCGTGTTAGAGCAGATTCTTAGTAACTGATGTATTCTGTAATTTCTAGGCCATAGCCAATCATGCCGACACGCTTCGATTGTTGGTGATTGGAAATCAATTGAATCTTGTGGATTTTCAAGTCGTGCAAGATCTGGGCGCCAATTCCAAAATCCTTAACATCCATTCGGACTTGCGGTGCTTTGGTCACTGTATTTGGCTTTTGGTTGCTCTTGAGTTCAGTCAAACGTCTGAGTAAATTTGTCGCTGAGGAGTCTTGGTTGATGAAAACCATGGCGCCTTTTTTCTGTTCGTTCAAAACGGCAAACATGGCTTCTAATTGGATATGGGCGTCTTGGGTCAGGGTGGCCAAAAGGTCGTTATTGACAAGAGAGGCATTGATCCTTACGGGTACGGCATCATCATCGTTCCAGTTTCCCTTGGTGAGTGCCAGGTGAACTCTTTGGTTAGTGGTTTGTAGATAGGCTCTTAAACGGAATTGACCAAATTTGGTCTCGATTTCAAAATCTTCTTTCTTTTCTATCAAGGAGTCATGCTCCATACGATAGGCCACCAAATCTTCGATAGACACAATTTTTAAATCAAAATTTTTAGCGACTTCTACAAGCTGTGGCAATCTGGCCATTGTGCCATCTTCGTTCATTATTTCTACAATCACTCCTGCGGGAGACCATCCGCCAAGTCTTGCGAAGTCAATAGCCGCCTCTGTGTGCCCTGTTCTTCTCAATACACCACCTTCTTTTGCGACTAGCGGAAAAATGTGTCCTGGACGGCTCAAATCATGTGGTTTGGTGTCATTGTTGGTGAGGGCTTTGATGGTTTTGGCCCTGTCTGATGCAGAAATTCCTGTGGTGACGCCCGAACCTTTGAGGTCTACCGAAATAGTAAAGGCCGTTTCCATAGGATCTGTATTATTGCCCACCATCATGTCCAGTTGCAGGGCTTTACAGCGCGACTCTGTCAAAGGCGCACAAATAAGTCCACGACCATGAGTGGCCATAAAATTGATCATCTCTGGAGTCACACATTCTGCTGCTGCCAGAAAATCACCTTCGTTTTCACGGTCCTGATCGTCTACTACAATAATAACTTTGCCTTGACGAATGTCTGCTATGGCTTCATCAATTGTATTAAGGGTAATAGAGGTCTGCTGAGTCATAAGGCTGCGTTATTTTGATGCTTGCAAATATATGTAATGGTTGAGTATTATTTCTTTTTGAAAAATCTAAATCGATTGAAGAATGTTTCAAAATCAAAAATCCCCTGGTCTGTAGTCGCTCTATAGGTGAGCCAAATACCCAAAGGCAACATGATAAAGGTGCTGATCCAGGTAGCCATAAAGGGATGCATGGTGCCATCTTCAGCACTGTTTTTTGAAAATATTCCAATAAAATGATAGGTCAAAAACAGGACCACGGCAATCACCATCGGCATGCCCATACCGCCCTTGCGGATTATGGCCCCTAGGGGTGCGCCTACAAAAAATAATATGATACAAGAGAAGGCCAAAACAAATTTTTCATGCAGCGCAATTTCATGTTTGTTTAATGTTTTGGTCAGCTGTCTGTGGTTTTGTTTTTTGGCCCCTAAAGCAGCAGTGGTGCTGCGCACATTATCAATCGCTGTCCCTGTAATGCGCACGCGTTGTGACAAATCATATAAGTCCAAAACCGAATCAAATCCACCAGCGTTATGGTTTGTTTTGTAGAGGGTATCGGCAAATTGTGTAAATCCTGTGCGGAAGTACATATTGCCGGTGAGTTGAGCAATGTCCTCGCTATAAACCTCTCCGAGCCTTTTTATCTCTGGAACCAGCTCAGAGACATTGTACATATTGTGGTTATTGAGGTTGTTTTCCTTGTCAATATCTGTGTCATTGAGTTCTGTAAGGTCAATATTGATGGTATAGGTCGCAAAGGCACTTTTGGCAAATGGTCTATTGATCCGTTCTTTGACACCATCATTCAATTGAACATCCTCGTAATAGTGGCCATTATTTAAAATCAATGATAAGGTGTTGGAATCTAAGGTGCTGGCTAATTCTCCAGATTCCGCCACAATTACTGTGGTATTTTCACTCGGACTTTTTGGGTTTTTCTTATGAATGATGACGTCTTTGAGGTATTGGTCTCGATCTCCACTTTTTTCGTTTACTTTGATATTAAAGTCGTCACCAATCGAACTGAATTGACCTTCGATGATCGCCATCGAAGGACTTACCTGGGCAATATTGCGCCGCAAATTTTGCCATTTGTACTCAGAGTAAGGGATCACGTTGTTGGCAAATATGAACGCTACCAGGGCGAGGCCTAAAATAAAATAGGTCAAACTCCTCATGGCGCGCTGTAAGGAAATGCCCGTTGATTTCATGGCCGCGAATTCGTATTGCTCCGCAAAACTACCAAAGACCATGAGTGAAGTCAACAAAATGGATAGCGGCAAGACCAGCGGGATGAGTTTGGGGGTAAAAAACCAAAGAAATTTTAATATGATACTGAAACCAAGATCCTTACCCGCTAATTCAGCAATGTAGAGCCAAATGGTTTGCAAGACAAAAATGAACATCAAGATGACAAAAACGCTCAAAAACGTTTTTAAAAAACTCATCAAGATATATCGGTCTAATATCTTCAAGGCGCTAGTTTAAGTGATTGATGTAGTAGCCTTGCTGTTGGTAAGCGTCCAGATCTAAAGTAAAGTCTTGTTCCGTAATCAATGAATCTGTATCAAAGGATTGAACGGTCAAGGTGTAGCGTGTGCCTTGGTCGTCTGTTTGAATCAGTTTGTATATTTGCTTGGTCTCTAAGTCGATGCCCAAAAGCAGGTCTTTGATTTCTTCATTGGCATCGATGGGAAGGAGTTTGATGTATTGAATTCTGCGGCTTCCCACGCGTTGTGTAATGTCCCATTGATAGGTATACCCCTCTTGGTAGAAGGTCAATAGCTTTGACGGAGTAATGTCTTTGTCTTCACTAGGGTCATATGGCGCAATACTGACTTCAAAATCCTCCGGGGCAATCGTGTAAAGTTTGTTTCCATCAAAAAGCCGAGTGATGCCCATCATCGACAGCTTATATTTCTCCCCCATCAGCGCAACATCTCCTCGAGTTTCTTGTGATACTTGTTCTTTTTGATTGTCCAGCTTCCATTTGAAGTCGATGGCAATAGTGCTATAACTTTTTACTTGCTGTGCCACTTGATCCAATAATCCCTTGGCGTCTTGAGCGACAAGTTCTGTTGATGCGGTGGTCATAAGAAGCGCCAAACCAAGCACGATTATATTTCTGTTATTCTTCACCATTGTCTAAAAGATTGTTTAATGCGTCGATACTTGGGATCAGTATTTGGCGTGCCTTACTGCCTTCAAATGGTCCGACAATTCCCGCTGCCTCGAGTTGATCAATAATGCGTCCGGCTCGGTTATAACCAAGTTTCAGCTTTCGCTGCAAAAGCGAGGCCGATCCTTGCTGAGCAATGACCAAGACCTCTGCGGCTTGTCGGAATAGGGCGTCCCGTTCATCTACATTGATATCAAGACTCGTGCCACTGTCTTCACTGACATATTCTGGCAGGATGTGTGCACTAGAATAGGCTTTTTGAGCGCCTATGTATTCTGTGATGTCCGCAACCTCAGGAGTGTCCAAAAATGCACATTGTAAACGGACTAATTCATTGCCTTGTGTAAAGAGTAAATCACCCCGTCCAATCAATTGATCCGCTCCGGAGCTGTCGAGAATAGTTCTGGAATCAATTTTACTGGTGACTCTAAAGGCGATTCTTGCGGGGAAATTGGCCTTTATGATTCCGGTAATGACATTGACCGACGGGCGTTGGGTGGCAATGATCAAATGGATTCCGATGGCTCTAGCCAATTGCGCCAGACGTGCGATTGGCGTTTCGACCTCCTTGCCGGCGGTCATGATCAAATCGGCAAATTCATCGATCACTAAGACAATATAAGGTAAGTAACGATGGCCGTCGTTTGGATTGAGTTTGCGCGACTTGAATTTTTCATTATACTCCTTGATGTTGCGCACCATGGCATCTTTAAGCAAATCATAGCGTTGGTCCATTTCGATACAAAGCGAATTGAGCGTGTGGATCACTTTGGTCGTGTCGGTGATGATCGCCTCGTCTGTATCTGGGAGTTTGGCCAGGTAATGTCGTTCTATTTTATTGAATAAAGTGAGTTCTACTTTTTTGGGATCTACTAAAACAAACTTGACTTCAGCAGGGTGTTTTTTATACAATAGAGATGCCAGTATGGCATTCAGTCCTACTGATTTTCCTTGCCCTGTAGCACCAGCCATTAACAGGTGTGGCATTTTGGCCAAGTCAACCACAAAGGTTTCGTTATTGATTGTCTTGCCCAATGCTAGAGGGAGTTCCATTTCTGCCTTTTGAAATTTTGGCGAACTGATGACGCTCCGCATCGAGACCATTTGAGGAGATTTATTGGGCACTTCAATCCCAATTGTGCCTTTGCCTGGGATCGGTGCAATGATCCTTATGCCCAACGCAGATAAAGATAGTGCGATGTCATCTTCTAAGTTCTTGATTTTGGAAATACGGATACCGGCCTCGGGTACAATTTCGTAGAGGGTCACCGTCGGTCCAATCGTGGCCTTAATACTCGCAATACCAATATTATAATTGTTGAGGGTGCTGATGATTTTGTTTTTGTATTCCTCAAGCTCTTGTTCATTGATGGTAATGCCTTTTCCGCCAGAATAATCTTTGAGCAGATCAATTGAGGGAAATTTGTAATTCTTGAGTTCCAATGTCGGGTCAAAAAAACCAAAGTCAGCAACTAATTTTTCGCTGCCAGTTAATGGAACGATTTCTTCCTCTTGAACGGTTTCGATCTCCATCTTGACGCCATCACTATCGTTATCGGATACGTTATTGCTGGACGGGGCATGAGAAACCTTATCGGTAATGGCCACTTTGTCCGGCTCACTATTTGCGGCTGTCCCAGTATTTTCTGCGGTATCTCGGGACTGGTGCATGTCAGACGCCATTATGGATTCTTGAGGTTCTTCTGGCGCGTCAAAGATGTGTTCCGGACTGCTGGCCTCATCCTCTTGTGTTGCTGAATCATCACCATCGGCTGAAATGTCGGCATCAGGCTTCTTGCCTTTGGCCACCAGCCCTTTTACGCCACGAACCATGCCGTCAGGAGTCCACTTGAGCCTGATGACCAGATAGACCAGACCCATGAAGGTCATCAAGAGCACTGTGCCCGCAAAACCCATATAATCTTGGAGCAGATCGTTCATTTCAAATCCTACAATACCACTAATTAAGGGGACATCACCAGCAAAGAATCCGGAGGTTATGGAAATCCATAACATGAGGTATAAGCCCCAAAACCATAATTTTTGTAATGGTTTTCGGTTCAGACTGAGAAATAAATAAACACCACTGATGGTGACTAATGAAGACAGGATATAGGCAGCAACACCAAATCCATTGTAAATAAAAAGGTGTCCTAGATTACTGCCCAGGTGGCTGAGCCAGTTGTCGACAGCAGAATGTCTGGCCCAGAGGCCTAATTCACTCTGGTCATTCTGCCAGTGCAATAGGTAGGACGTAAAAGAAATGATCAAGCCAATCCCGAATAATGCCAAAAAACTTCCAAACAAGACCGTTTGCTGCTTGGACATTTGCCATGCGGGTGTGCTTGAATTGGTGGTTCGAGCGCTTTTTGGTTTTTTAGCTTGACGTTTGAAAATCATCGTAACGGATTAGTGGCCTGACAAATATACGAGGATAGGCTTGAGTATGAAAGTTTAAATTGCTGGTCAAACGAGTTTTGGTAAATAAATGAATGCCGCCACAAGGAGGGCGGTCATTGCCGCCAAAAACACAGCGCCAGCCGCTATATCTTTGAGGCGGCCAATGGCCAGGTCATATTTTGGTTCCACAAAATCGGCTAAGTGTTCAATGGCTGTATTGACCCCTTCGGTGCACAAGACCAGGCCAATAGCCAAGGTTTGTAGGGCCCACTCGAAAGGCGTAAGCCCAACACAAATGCCTGTAATGGTAATGAGGGCTCCCGCGACCAATTGCCATTTAATACTGCGTTCGGACAAGAGCATGAGCGCTCCTTTGCCCGCAATTTTCATGGCTTGTATGGTGCTTTGTTTTTGCATTAAGAATGACGCGCAGCGGCAATCGCGGCTTCGTATTGAGGCTCATGTCCGATTTCAGAGACCAATTCACTATAAACCACTTCGTGATTTTCGTTCAATACAACAACAGCCCTCGCATGAAGTCCATCAAAAGCTCCGCCTTGTATATTGACGCCATAATCATGTCCAAATTGCCCTGTTTTAAAATCACTCAAAAGGACGACTTGATCGAGTCCTTCGGCACCACAAAAACGGGATTGGGCAAAAGGCAGATCTCGCGAAATACACAAAACCACTGTATTGTCAAAATCGGTGGCGTGTTTATTGAAGGCACGAACCGAGGCACTGCATACGCCAGTATCAACACTAGGGAAAATATTGAGGATTAAATTTTTTCCTGCATAATCCTTCAGTGAACGTGCTGATAAGTCTTTGTCGAAAAGCACGAAATCTGTTGCTTTTGTCTTGTTGGCGGGCAGTGTTCCGCAAGTGTTTGTTGGGTTACCCCCAAGGGTGATATGAGCCATATGCGTCAATTAATGTTTATAGATTAATAGATTTATTTTGATTTTTGGGCTTGAGCCAATGTTCTGATTTTGATTCGGAATGCCGCAAATAATAACGTCATAAAGGGACTCAGCCAGTTGAATACGGCATATCCGGCATAAGACAGTGTGTCGACACCCAGAACACCGCTTTGATAGGCGCCACAAGTGTTCCAAGGTATTAAAGCAGAGGTTACTGTTCCGCTGTCTTCTAGTGTTCTGGACAGATTTTCTGGTGCTAATTCCTTCTCTTTAAAAGCCTGAGCATACATTTTTCCTGGAATGACAATTGCCAGATATTGATCACTTGCCGCAATATTGATGGCCAAACAACTGGCCACAGTACTGGCAAATAAACCAAATGTCGAATGAAACATCTTAAGCAGTGCTGCACTGATCGCGCTCAAGGCGCCAATAGCATCCATAACACCGCCAAAAACCATGGCACAGATGATGAGCCAAATGGTCCCCAACATTCCCGCCATACCCCCTGATGCAAATAGATCATTCAGCGGTTCGAACGAGGTGGGAATCGCTGTATCAACTGTGATGGCGTTGATCAAACCTTTGTAGCCTGTAAGCAGATTGAGATCGGTTCCACCACCTAAATAAGCAACAATATCAGGTTGTGCCAAAAGCGCAGTGACGCCTCCACCTATAGTCCCAAGGAAAAGTGCAATCAATGGTGGTGTTTTTTTGACCACCAAAATAATCACCGCAATGGGCACAACAAATAGCCAAGGACTGATGTAGAACGTATCATTAATGGCGGCTAGAAGGTCGTTGGTCTGGACCTGTCCATTAGGCTCAAGGGTCAAGCCAATGATGATGAAAACAACCATAGTGACTATAAAACTCGGCAAGGTTGTATAAGTCATGTAACGGATATGAGTAAATAAATCAGTGCCTGCCATGGCAGGAGCCAAATTGGTCGTGTCGCTCATCGGAGATAATTTATCTCCAAAGTACGCACCGGAAATGATTGCTCCAGCGGCCATGCCAAGAGGGATGCCCAAGGCGTCGGCAATACCGATCAGGGCGATACCAATTGTGGCTGAAGTGGTCCAGCTGCTTCCGGTGGCTATTGAGATGATGGCACATATGACCACTGCTGAAGCCAAAAAAATACTTGGTGTGAGTAATTCCATACCATAATAAATCATGCTTGGAATGATGCCGCTGATCAGCCATGTGCCGGCCAAGGCACCAACCATTAGCAGAATCAAAATTGCTCCGCTAGTGCTTTTGACATTTTCCGCCACTTCGTCCATCATGGCCTCAAATGAAATTTTATTGGCCAAGCCCACCAAGACAGCAATAGCAGCACCAATGAGCAGAAGAAATTGATTGCTCCCGCTCAATGCGTCATCTCCAAAGGCAAATAGAACGTTGAAGAATAACAAGAATACAAGAACAAGTACGGGAATCAATGCTTGGTATATTGGGAGATTTGGTTTGGTGGTATTGGGTTGTTGCGGTGTCTGATTCATGTTCTGATATTAACAATGTAATGTTACGATTTTGCTGATGATTGTGCAAATGACTCATTCAATTCATAAATGATCTCAAGGATCGTTTTTTGGCAGCGTAATAACGTGATATTTTTGCCTGGTGCTCCCTTGAACCTTTAGGCAATTAATGAGTTTATTGCGTTTTTTATTGCTGTGTTTTGCAGGCGCGCTGCAAGCGCAGGTCGGTATTGGCACAATGCGACCAGACGCCTCAGCGATTTTGGATTTGACGGCAAACGACAAAGGGCTTTTGTTGCCTCGTGTGACTCTGGCCGATAGGTCTGCAGCAGGTTTGTCTCCCTTAATTCATGCGGTTTCTGGATTATTGGTTTATAACAACAATCAGCTTTTGGATCATGGGACAGGACTTTATTATTACCAGGAGCAGCAATGGCAAAGGCTGCAGGCCTTTGACCCTGATCTGAGTTGGCAGTGGTTGGGGCAGGGCATGGGCTATGATCAAGGGCATCTGTATGTCGGAACCTCTGCGGCGAGCAACAAAGATCTTTGGTTGAGTCGTCGGATCATCGATTGGGACAATAATAATTATTTTATGGATCTCGGCGCCATTTCTCGCCTCAATGAATTAGTGCTGGACCCAGGGTCTATTTCAGATTTGAGCCTTTATTTTGGACAAGAAGAAAGTGGGTTTTACAGCCCAGAACCTCATGTTTTGAGCTATGTGTCTGAGGGTACAGAGGCCTTGCGGATCAATCAAGAGGGGTTGGTTGGATTGCATACAGATGACCCACTGGCCGATTTGGATGTCAATGGTCAAGTCAAGTTAGGGGTGCACGGATCGGTAATCTCTGGTGTGCATTTATGGGATTGGCCATTTGAGGTTTTGCCTGGCGCCAGTGGTTCGGTGCAATTCAATACCATCGAAACAAGTTTCATCAATGAACAAGGTGTATCTCTGGAGGCCTACATTCAGGGTCATTTATATGGTGAGTCTGCAGGGGCCGTGCGTTTGAACAGGCAGTGGGTCGATCAAAATGGATATCATTTTGAGTTGTATTGTCTGCAGAATATCGAAAGCACGATCATGTTGCACCTCAAAATCCTCGTGCTTTATTGATCGTTATTACAGCACACCAACCTCTTTCATGCAGTCATGCATCATTTGATACGTCCGTTCAATGTCATTGTCCAAACCTATTGAAAAACGAATCAGCCCTTCAGTCAATCCCATTTGGGCTTGTTCTTCGAGAGGGATCTCTGATGAGGTCGAGGTGCCAGGGGCGCTGAATAATGTCTTATAGAACCCTAGACTCACGGCGAGGTAACCTAAGTTGCGTTCTTGCATGAGTTCCATCAAGGCGTTGGCCTTGTCCAAACTGCCCGCATCTATGGTGAGCATTCCGCCGTAGCCATAATCGGCATGCATCATCTTGGTGAATTGCTTGTGGCTCTTGTGTGATTCAAGTCCCGGGTATACCGTTTTCAGACCGTCTGCCTCAAATTTTTCGGCCAAATATTGGGCATTAGCACTGTGTTGCTTGATTCGGATGTGCAGTGTTCTGAGGTTTTTCAGTATTGAAGCGGCGCGCAAACTGTCCATACTGGCGCCGAGCAGCATGCAGGCTCCGTCATTAACGTTGCGCAGCTGATCAATGAATTCTTGTGTTCCGCAGATGACCCCGCCCATAGTGTCACTGCTCCCGTTAATGAACTTGGTAAGACTATGCAGGACCACGTCAGCGCCAAGTTGCGCCGGCGCAATGCTTAGTGGAGAGAATGTATTGTCGACCATAAGCCACAAGCCATGTTTTTTAGCTAATGCAGATAGTGCCGCTATATCAGCCACTTCAAGAAGAGGGTTGCTGACTGTTTCGCAGTAGAGTATTTTGGTGTTGGGCTGAATCGCCTTTTCGACCTGTTGGAGATCGGTGATGTCCACAAAGGTGGTCTCTAGGCCATATTTTGGTGTAAAGTTTTTCAAAAAGGCATAGGTTCCTCCATAAATGGTGCGGCTCGACACGATGTGGTCTCCAGCTTGACAAACCTGCATCAATGCTGGGGTTATGGCACCCATGCCTGTCGCAGCGACCGTTGCTGTTTGTGTGCCTTCCATGGCGGCAAGCGCTTGCCCGAGATATAGGTTGGATGGTGTACTGTGTCTCGAGTAAAGGTAGCAGCCCTCGGCATTGCCCTCAAAAGTGTCAAACATGGTTTTGGCTGAGAGAAATGTGTATGTGGACGAATCTGATATACTCGGATTCACACCACCGAATTCACCAAAATATTGAAGATCTTGAATATTGTTTGCTGGATCAAAAGACATAATTATTATTTTTCATCTAAATTATGTAATGAATGGCATAATGACAACAATTAGTATTGTATTTAGATGATTTTTAATTAATTTTAAAGGTTAATAGATTTATTGATAGCCAGTCATTAAATTGCTCTTGTAGAACAGAAAATTTTTCATCATGCGTTTAGATCCCAATGACTTCATCTTACTGGAGGCGCTTCAGACCGATGCCAAGCAGACGAATAAACAACTCGCCTTAAAATTAAACTTGTCCGTAACCGCAGTCTATGAGCGCATTAAAAAATTAGAGCGGAGTGGTGTGATAAAGGATTATGTTGCCCTATTAGATCGTGAAAAAATTGGATTAGGTTTCATGGTATTTTGTCACGTCAAGCTCGTCCAACATGCCCAGAAATCGCTCAATGAATTTGAAAATGATGTGCGCGGCTTGGACGAGGTGGTTGAATGTTTTCACGTGAGTGGTGCCTATGATTATTTACTGAAGGTCTTGGTCAAAGACATGGCGCACTTCCGTCATTTTTTGGTCACCAAATTGACCGCACTCAAATACATTGCCAGCACCGAGAGCTCTTTTGTGATCGAACAGGTGCAGAACACCACAAAACTGATCCCAATGCCTCAGGATTAGAGGGACCTGTTGCCGCTTAAAATTTACTACTGGTGAATTGTGTTTTGTGCTGCAGTATCGTAACTTTACACCGTCATTTTAAAAACACAAATATGCGCAGTTATGATGTGGTGGTTATTGGATCTGGACCTGGTGGTTATGTTTCCGCTATTAGATGTGCCCAATTGGGCATGAAAACAGCTCTTATTGAGAAATACAACACCCTTGGTGGTACCTGTCTTAATGTAGGTTGCATCCCAAGTAAGGCCCTCTTAGATTCATCGCACCATTTTGAAGACGCCCATAAACACATGCAAGAGCATGGGATCGACATTTCGGGAGAAATCTCATTGAATCTCGATCAGATGATGGCCAGAAAGCGTGGAGTGGTTGAGCAAACCATCAAAGGTATTGACTACCTGATGGACAAAAATAAAATTGATGTGCTCCAAGGTGTGGGGTCTTTTCAAGATCCACATCATATTGTGGTGACTGGCGCCGAGTCTTCAGAAACTATAGAAGCCAAGCACAGCATCATTGCCACTGGTAGTAAACCATCATCTCTGCCCTTCATTAATATTGACAAAGAACGCATCATCACTTCTACCGAGGCACTAGGTCTTAAAGAGGTTCCAAAACATTTGATCATTATTGGTGGTGGTGTCATCGGATTAGAATTGGGTCAGGTCTACAAAAGACTTGGAGCAGAAGTTTCTGTGATAGAATATTTAGACCGCATCATTCCGACTATGGATGGTGCACAAAGTAAAGAACTGACTAAAGTTCTTAAAAAGCAAGGCGTGAAGTTTTACCTATCCCACCAAGTTAACGCCGTAGCGCGTACTGATCAAGGGGTGCGCGTCAAAGCCTTAGACAAAAAAGGAACAGAAGTGTCTTTCGAAGGAGATTACTGCTTGGTGAGTGTTGGCCGACGACCGTTTACTGAAGGCCTTGGTCTAGAAAATGCTGGAATTCAGGTGAGTGAGCGTGGTCAAATTGTGGTCAATGACCATCTGCAAACCAATCTAGAACATGTGTACGCTATTGGAGATGTTGTGCGTGGTGCTATGCTGGCGCACAAGGCAGAGGAGGAAGGTGTTATGGCTGCAGAACTCATTGCGGGTCAAAAACCACACATCAATTATAATTTGATACCTGGTGTGGTTTATACATGGCCAGAAGTGGCTTCGGTAGGCCAAACAGAAGAACAACTCAAGGCCTCGGGTGCCCAATACAAAAGCGGTCAGTTCCCAATGCGTGCACTCGGGCGCAGCCGAGCCAGTGGCGACTTAGATGGTTTTGTCAAAATATTGAGTGATGCCCATACCGACGAAATACTCGGGGTGCATATGGTTGGCGCTCGGGTCGCTGACCTGATTGCTGAGGCGGTTACTGCTATGGAGTTTAGAGCGAGTGCAGAAGATTTGGCGCGGATGAGTCATGCGCACCCAACTTATGCCGAAGCCATCAAAGAAGCAGCACTTGCGGCCACAGAGAACAGACCCTTGCACCTATAATTAAATGTCTGCGTCGATGCTTGATCTCAATCCTTCTGCTCTTTATTCATGAGGAAAAAGGCCACGCATGAGATTTCTGATCTGAACGCCTTCAAGGCACGCCTTGTTTGTTGGGGCGCCCAGCACGAAACGGCTTTATTTCTTGATGGTCACAATGAGCGCTACAGACAAGAGCCGTCTGAGCATGACAGAACCTCTTTTGAGGCCTTGCTTGCTGTCGGAGTCAAAGAATCGGTTGTACTCCAAGGCAAGTCCGCTTTTGATGATCTTGAGGCCTTTCGGCAAGATCATAAAGATTGGATGTTTGGCCATCTGGGCTATGATCTAAAAAACGCCGATGAGGACCTGGTGAGCCACAATCCGGATGGAGTGGGTTTTGCTGATGGATATTTTTTTGTTCCCCACAAAGTGTTTTTGGTTTACAGTGACCGTCTCGAGGTCCATTATTGCCATAAATCCTGGAGTGAATGGCCTGATGACCTTGTGGCTATCGAAAGTACAATAATGCCCACTCATTCGGAGGCTTCTGCGATTTTACTCCAGCCAAGAATTTCGAAAGACACCTATCTCGAGACACTCAACAACATCAAATACCACATCGAAATAGGGGATATATACGAAACTAATTATTGTCAAGAGTTTTATGCTGAAGACACACCGCTGAACCCCCTGGTTACATTTTTGTCGCTCAATCAGTATTCAAGAGCACCCTTTTCGGCTTTTTATCGACTGGGCAAGAAATATGCTTTATGTGCTTCACCTGAGCGTTATCTGCGAAAGAAAGGCGACAATCTTTTGTCAGAACCCATTAAAGGAACGGCCAAACGTTTGCCAGACCCACAAGCCGACATCAAGCATCGTTTGCAATTCATCAATGATGAAAAGGAACGTCGTGAAAACATTATGGTGACAGACTTAGTGCGTAACGACCTTTCTAAAGTGGCAGCCAAGGGCAGTGTTGCTGTCACGGCTTTGTGCGCGTGCCGGACTTATGCTCATGTCCACCAATTGGTCTCGAGCGTTGCCTGCACCCTTAAGACAGACACCACAGTCGTCCAGGCGCTGCGGGCTACTTTCCCTATGGGCAGCATGACCGGGGTGCCTAAAGTAATGGCCTGTGCGCTGATGGAGCAGTTCGAGGCACACAAGCGGGGACTGTATAGCGGCACTATAGGTTATATCACCCCTGATGCTGATTTTGATTTTAATGTGGTGATCAGAACATTACTCTATGCGGCCGACATTAATTACGTGAGCTTGAGTGTTGGTGGTGCCATCACCAGTGCTTCCGATCCAGAAAAGGAGTATTTAGAATGTTTGATCAAGGCGGATGCCTTGATGAGCGTCCTTAAGGGAAGCCACACAGCGTAAAGTTGCGGAGGAGCTTCGTTGGCATTCAGGCGCATTAACGCCAAGGGTTTGGCTAAAAAAGTTATTTTTGTCCTTTACTGACCTGAGCATGTTAGCACAATTTAAGACACACATCACCGAGACCTTTGATTTTGACTCAAAATCACCAATTCTATTGGCGTGCAGCGGTGGCTGCGATAGTGTTGTCTTGGGCCATCTATTGGTAGAGCTTGGCTATTCCATTATCGTGGTTCATGTCAATTTTCAGTTACGGGGTAATGATAGTGAACAAGATGCTTTGTTTGTTGCGGCCTTGGCCCAGAGTTGGTCAGTACCTTTTTATACCAAACGCGTTGATGTCGCCCAATATAGGCAAGCCCATGGCTGTTCTCTTCAGATGGCTGCTCGAGATTTGCGTTACGCATATTTTGAACACGTCAGGGCGCAATTCAATCTTCAATCTATTGTCGTGGCGCACCATGCTGATGACGACCACGAAACTTTTTTGATCAACTTGAGTCGTGGCACAGGCCTCTCTGGTTTGAGCGGAATGTCCGCGCAAAACGGCTATTTGTGTCGGCCACTGTTGCCCTTTACCCGGCAGGAGATTGAGCAGTGGGCAAATGATCAAAACATCACCTGGCGTGATGACGTTTCGAACGACTCTGACCACTACGAAAGGAACTTCATTCGCCACCATGTGAGTCAGGGTTTGAAGCAAATGAAGCGGCCCTGGCTCAAAACTTTCAGGACCACTCAAAATAACCTCAAACAATCCCAGAACCTGATCAATGATTACCTGTCGTTGGTCCAACATCACGTCTTGACCCAAAATGGCCACGAAACAGTGTTGGATTTAGAAATGCTCCAGACGTATCGGCATCCATTAGACCTGTTGGCTGCTTTGCTCAAACCTTATGGCTTTACGGCCTGGAATGATCTTTCTGAACTCACGACTGCTGAAACAGGAAAGTATATTGATACACCGACGCATCACATACAGAAAGACCGTAACACATTGGTTATAATGGAGTTAACAAGGCCTAATGAACCCGAGCGTCCTGTTTGGATCAACGAAGGGGTGCGCGGGGTAGACGGCCCCGTTTCATTGTGCATTGCTGCGGCACAACATTGGCAAAAACCTATGCGCCATGAACTTTATGTCGATGCTGACTTGTTGATTTTTCCATTATGCTTGCGCCCTTGGAAAATTGATGACATTTTTCATCCTTTTGGACTCAAAGGAAAAAAGAAATTAAGCAAGTATTTTAAAGACGAAAAGTTATCTTTAGCCAGCAAAAATAAAATTTGGGTGTTAGAAAGTAATGGAGACATTATTTGGGTCGTTGGCCATCGTGCAGATGACCGTTTTAAGATTACAGACCAAACGACTAATATTCTGCATTTTATGATGCTCTGACCAATTATTAATAGACAAAGAGAACCGATCAATGAAAGTATTTAAATTAGTTTACTTATTCGCGCTTCTAGGCATATGTAACGCACAGTCACAAGAATTTTTAGATCCCGTTACTTGGGAAGTAAAAGTGGCGCCTGTGCAGAATAATCAATACAACATCATCATGGAAGCCACTATTGATAGTGGTTGGCACTTGTATAGTCAGACCCAATTCGGCGATGAATTTGAAGGGCCCATTCGTACAGAATTTTATTATAACGATTCTGACAGTACATTTGCGCTGGTTGGGCAAACCGTTGAGCCTGAGGTGGCTTCAGTTTTTGACCCTGTATTTGAACTCGATGTGATCTACTTTGAAGACCGCGTGCGCTTCGAGCAGCTGATCGAGGTCAGCAATCCGGAAGATCTACAAATCACAGCAGAGGTCTATTATTCGGTTTGTGATGCCGAAAAATGTTTGCCTCCAGACACCAAGTCCTTTACTTTGGATTTGACTTCGGGTCAGGCACAAGTGGTTCAAGAAGAATTAACGGAAGATGACCTGATCAAATCACAAGCTTTATCTCTTGATCTCAAAGGTGGGGCGCAATTCCAAGCCGATGAACAAGAGGAGACAGGGCTTATGAGTTTGTTCTTTTTGGGGTTCATTGGTGGATTATTGGCTTTGTTGACGCCTTGTGTGTTTCCGATGATCCCTCTTACGGTCTCATTTTTTACAAAGGGCGCTCAGAATAAAGCTAAAGGGACCATCAATGCGTTGCTCTATGGGACTTTTATATTTTTGATTTACTTTTTATTGAGTTTGCCTTTTCACTTATTAGATTCGGTAAACCCAGAAATACTCAATAACATCTCGACCAATGTTACGCTGAACGTCATATTTTTCGTCATTTTTATTGCTTTTGCCATTTCATTTTTCGGTTATTTTGAATTGACGTTACCTCAGTCGTGGAGTGCCAAAATGGATGATAAAGCCAATAAAATTGGGGGCTATATCGGGATATTCTTTATGGCGTTGACCCTAGCCATTGTGTCTTTCTCTTGTACCGGTCCCATTTTAGGAACATTACTTGGGGGCTCTCTCACTAGTGACGGTGGTGCGATGCAACTCACTGTTGGAATGAGTGGTTTCGGTTTGGCTTTGGCGCTGCCATTTGCCTTATTCGCTCTTTTCCCGAATTGGCTCAACTCTTTACCCAAAAGCGGGGGGTGGCTCAATACGGTCAAAGTTGTCCTTGGGTTTATAGAAATCGCCTTAGCGTTCAAGTTTTTATCTAACGCCGATTTGGTCGAACACTGGGGATTACTCAAACGTGAAATATTTATAGCGATTTGGATGGTTTGCGCCTTGGGCATCGCCTTATATCTTTTTGGTGTCTTACGCTTTCCGCATGATGGGCCAAAGGGACAGAAGATACCGAAAGGCAATTGGCTGGTAGGCATTGTGAGTGTCGCGTTGTTTGTTTATCTCGCGCCTGGACTGACCAATACGCCTTCGGCAAATCTTAAACTTCTGAGTGGTTTTCCACCACCTCTGTTCTATAGTTTATATGACAAGGGGACCAGTGCGCCTCTTGGTTTAGAGGCCTACAAAGACTTTGATCAAGGCATGGCTGCTGCCCAACGCGCAGGTAAGCCGGTGATGATTGATTTTACAGGTTGGGCTTGTGTGAATTGTCGCAAAATGGAAGAGCAAGTTTGGAGTGAGCCTGAAGTGTTCTCTTTGTTGTCAGAAGATTATATTCTGATTTCACTTTATGTAGATGACCGTAAGCTCTTGGAGCCTGATGCTCAATTTAATTATGCCAAACCCAATGGAACCGTAAAGGCCATCAAGACTGTAGGGGATAAGTGGGCAACATTTCAAACCATCAACTTTCAAAACAATTCTCAACCTTACTACATTCTGGTGGATACTGAGTTGAATCTGCTTGAAAAACCTGTGGGCTATACCCCTGAGGTAGACGATTATGCACAATGGCTCAAAAACGGTATCGATCGTTTTAGAGTCTTACATCCTTAAGATATTGATGCCGCACATTAAAGGTTTTATTTTTGACTTAGACGGTGTGATTGTCGATACGGCCAAGTATCATTTTGAGGCATGGCAGCGTATTGCTCGGTCTCTTGGTGCTGATTTTGACCACAAGGACAATGAGCAACTCAAAGGAGTGAGTCGCGTCAGGAGTTTAGAGTTGATTTTGAATTGGCACAATATTGAGGTCTCAAAAGAGGATTTTATCAGGCTGCTTGATCAAAAAAACAAGGATTATTTGGCCCTAATTACCGACATGGATGCAAGCGAGCAACTGCCGGATGTCTCTCGAGTCCTTGCATTTCTCAAAGGACATCATCAGAAAGTTGCTGTGGGTTCTGCCAGTAAAAATGCCCGTCCCATTTTAGAAAAGATCCAATTATTGAATCAGTTTGATGCGGTAGTGGATGGTACAAATGTGACAAAGGCCAAACCAGATCCAGAGGTCTTTTTGCAGGCCGCAGAGCAGATTGGTGTTGGTGCCGATCATTGTGTTGTTTTTGAGGATGCCCAAGCGGGCATTCAAGCAGCAAAGGCCGCAGGAATGATCGCTATTGGCATCGGCTCAGCTGATGTTCTGAAAGAGGCCGACCATGTATTTGCCAATTTTACAGAGATTGACAACGCTTTTTTAAACCAAATCATCAATACCAAATGAAATCAGCATATCTCAAACCCGACCCTTGGTGTCTCATAGAAGAGGATTTTTCTGCTGATCGTGTCATGTCTTCCGAAAGCTTATTCAGCCTAGGCAATGGTGCTATGGGACAACGCGCCAATTTTGAGGAGTATTATAGTGGCCCAACCTTTCAAGGCAGTTATATCGCTGGCGTTTATTATCCAGATAAGACCAAAGTTGGTTGGTGGAAAAATGGCTACCCTGAATACTTTGCCAAGGTCATTAATGCGCCCAATTGGATTGGTATTGATCTCAAGGTCAACGGAGAGGTGGTCGACCTCAATAAGGTCAATGTTATTGCGTTTCGCCGCGTGCTCAATATGAAATCCGGAGTCTATGAGCGATCTTTTGAGGTTGTTCTTGCCGACGGACTTCAGCTAAAGATACAGGCCAAACGATTCCTGATGCTGGACCCCGATCAGATGGGGGCTATTCGCTATGAGGTCACCCCCCTAAGTGATCAGGCACAAGTCAATATTTCGCCATACATAGACGCTGCAATCAAAAATAAAGACAGCAACTGGGACGACCCTTTTTGGGAAACTCTGGAGCTAGTGACCGATCAAAACAGAGCATTCATCACCTCCAAAACCTTAAAAACCGGATTTGACATTTGCACCTATATGCAGGCCAGATTATGGCTCAATGGGCAGGAACAAGATTTGAATGGTGTGGCGCAGAGCGGTCCAGATAAGTTGGCATTGTCCCATAAGTGCGTCGTTGCTAAGGGCCAAACTTTGCGACTCGAAAAATTGGGCGGTTACACGGTTGGACTTTATCAAGATGCCGATGCCCTTATTCCCAAAGCACAGGAACTGATTGATTTCGGCCTAGCGATGGGTTTTGACGGTCTTTTAAATCGCCAAAAGGAGTCGTGGGCCAAAATTTGGGAGCGAGCAGACATCACAATTGAAGGTGATGTTTTGGCACAGCAAGCGATTAGGTTCAATATTTTTCAGCTCAATCAAACGTACTCGGGCAAGGACCCGAGACTCAATATTGGGCCAAAGGGATTTACCGGTGAAAAATATGGAGGCAGTACTTACTGGGACACAGAGGCTTATTGCTTGCCGTTTTATATGGCCACGAAACATCAGGAGGTTGGTCGTAATTTGTTGACCTATAGATACAAGCACTTGGATCGCGCTATTGAAAATGCTGCAAAGCTTGGCTTTAGTGGTGGTGCGGCACTCTATCCTATGGTGACCATGAATGGTGAAGAATGTCATAATGAGTGGGAGATCACTTTCGAAGAAATACACAGAAATGGCGCCATTGCCTACGCCATTTTTAATTACGAGCGCTATACAGCAGACGAGTCTTATATGGGTGAAATGGGGCTTGAGGTGCTCATTGGTATTGCAAGATTTTGGGCCCAAAGAGCCACGTTTTCCTCAGCCAAGAATCAATATGTTATTTTGGGTGTTACAGGGCCAAATGAGTATGAAAACAATATAAACAATAACTTCTACACGAACTTTATGGCCCGCTGGTGCTTGAACTACACTCATGACATGGTAAAGCGTACAGCGCTTCAATCACCTGGTGACCATGGGCGTATTTTAGAAAAAACACACCTCGGTTCTGATGAATTATCCCACTGGATAGATGTGGCCAATAACATGTATTTGCCTTACGACCAGACCCTCGGAGTCTATTTGCAACAAGACGGATTCCTCGATAAGGAATTGACTCCTGTTGCGCAATTGCCCCAAAGTCAGAGACCGATTAACCAGCATTGGTCATGGGACCGCATTTTAAGATCGGTCTACATCAAGCAAGCGGATGTGCTTCAAGGTTTTTACTTTTTCGAAGATCAGTTTACGCCAGAAGAACTTGCCAAGCATTTTGATTTTTACGAACCATTTACGGTACATGAATCTTCGTTGTCGCCATGTGTGCACAGTATTCAGGCAGCACGATTGGGGCGCATGGATCAAGCTTATGATTTTTACTTGCGTACCGCTAGGTTAGATCTAGACGACTATAATAAGGAAGTGCATGAGGGATGCCACATCACAAGCATGGCGGGGACATGGATGAGCATCGTTGAGGGTTTCGGCGGGATGCGGATCAAAGAAGGTCTTTTGCATTTCAGTCCTAAAATCCCAGATCAATGGACCAGTTACCGCTTCAAAATCAATTTTAGAGGCTCTGTTTTGGCGGTTCATGTCGGACAAGACGCAACGACTGTATCCTTGGCAGAAGGCCCCGGTTGCAGCGTTGTAGTCGATCAAGTAACGGTGCAACTGACCGCATAAAAATCTTATGATGATGACCTATTACAAATACTTATGGCTCTTGATATTGGTGGTGGCCTGTCAACAATCTCCAAGCAAAACAGAGATCAATAAAGAAACAGCCTATTTCAATTGGGCGGGTGCAACGGTTTATTTCTTGCTCACCGATCGATTCAACAACGGAGACCCTGACAACGATGTTCAATTTGAGCGCACTCAAGAAACTGCGGTCTTACGCGGTTTTGAAGGTGGTGATATAGTTGGTGTGACCCAGAAAATTAATGAAGGCTATTTCGACAACTTGGGGGTAAATGCTTTATGGTTGACGCCCTTGGTAGAGCAGATCCATGACGGCACGGACGAAGGCACGGGCTATACTTATGGCTATCATGGTTATTGGGCCAAAGATTGGACGGCATTGGATCCTAACTTTGGCACGGAGCAAGAACTTAAGGCCATGGTCGAGGCCGCGCACAGCAGAGGTATTCGGGTTCTGTTTGATGCCGTGGTCAATCACCATGGACCAGAGACCCCCTTGGATGGTATTTGGCCAGAGGATTGGGTGCGCCGAGGCCCCACCTGCAGTTTTGATTCATATGCGGGCACCACGGCCTGCAATTTGGTCGCCAACCTGCCGGATGTTTTGACTGAAAGTAATGATGCTGTCGGTCTGCCGCCTCAACTCGAGGCAAAGTGGAAGAAAGAGGGGCGGTATGCGTCAGAAATGGCGGAGCTTGATGCTTTTTTTGAAAGAACAGGCTACCCCAGAGCCCCACGTTTCTACATCATGAAATGGCAAGCGGACTTCATTAACGACTATGGTATCGATGGGTTTAGAGTGGACACAGCGAAGCATACAGAGGCGTTTGTCTGGCAAGAATTCAGAGCGATTTGTGCCGAAACGTTCGGCCAATGGAAGGCCAACCATCCTGAGCAGCAGCTCGATCAATCACCATTCTATTTGGTTGGTGAGGTCTATTCTTACGACCTGCATCACCTAAAAGAGCATGATTTTGGTGATAAAAAGGAGTCCTATTTTGAAAACAGCTTTGACGCTCTCATTAATTTTCACCTCAAATCTACAGGAGCGCAATCCTTAGACTCAGTGTATCAAGACTACGCCAAAATTCTTAATGGCCCAATGGCTGGCTATGGCACGCTTAATTTTTTGACCTCTCACGATGATGGTGCGCCCTTTGATCTGGCTCGTGAAAAGCCATTCGAAACGGCCACACGGCTATTGCTGGCGCCTGGAGCAGCGCAAATCTATTATGGAGATGAAAGTGCACGACCGCTGATCATTGAGGGCACACAGGGCGATGCGACACTGCGGTCTTTCATGAATTGGGAAGCTATAGCCAATGACGTGCAGACCAAATCGGTCATGGCGCATTGGCAAAAACTAGGGCAGTTCAGAGCCAGGCATTTTGCCATCGGGGCAGGGGTGCATCAATCTCTTGCCGCAGCGCCCTACACATTTTCAAGACAATTGATCGACGGGGATTATGAAGATGCAGTAGTGGTGGCTATCCTTGGCGACCACGACTCGTTAGACGACTCGATTGACCTATTTGTAGGAGCGGGATTCGCTCCGGGCACCGTGCTTCATGAGGCCTACACCGGTCAGGTTGTTACCGTCTCAGCCACCCAGACCGTGAGGCTTGATCAGCCAGGTCCTTTGGCACTATTGGAAGTGCATAGGTGACTTCATATGCGGCAGTGATTTGGGAGATCTAATGCATATCTGTCAAAGAATCTGCTATTTTGTCGAGAATTGTTTGATATTCGGCAAATCGAAAACGTTATCGATTGTTTTCCTGTTTGTTATGTAAAATTTAAAATCTAATTTTGGCGGGCATGAATAAAGACATTAAAAAAATCGCTGTTTTGACCTCTGGTGGTGATGCCCCAGGGATGAATGCTGCCATCCGTGCGGTGGTGCGCTCTTGCGCCTATCATCAATTAGATTGTGTGGGCGTTTTTCGCGGCTTGCAAGGGTTGATTGAGGGCGATTTTAAAGATATGGGGCCACGTTCGGTAAAGAACATCATCAACCGAGGCGGTACCTTGCTCAAATCGGCGCGATCAAAAGAGTTCCGCACTGCAGAAGGTCGCCGGAAGGCTTATGATCATTTGGTCAAGGCAGGAATTGATGCCTTGGTGGTCATTGGAGGAGATGGCACCTTTACTGGTGCAAGTGTCTTTATGGAGGAGTACGACTTTCCTATTGTCGGCATACCAGGCACGATAGACAATGACATCAACGGTACTGATTTCACGGTGGGTTATGATACGGCACTCAACACGGTAGTTGAGGCGATCGATAAAATTCGTGACACAGCCAATTCGCACAACCGTCTCTTCTTGATTGAGGTTATGGGGCGCGATGCAGGAGACATAGCGCTTAATGCCGGTATTGGTGCTGGAGCAGAGGAAATACTCATCCCAGAGCAAAACTTGGGCCGTGAGCGTCTGATCACCTCTTTAAAACGCAGTAAGAAGTCTGGTAAGTCCAGCAGTATTGTAGTGGTGGCCGAAGGGGACCAAAGCGGTAAGAATATTTTTGAATTGGCGGATTATGTTCGTGAAAATTTGGATGATTATGAGGTCAAGGTAACAGTCTTGGGGCACATCCAGCGTGGGGGCTCGCCAAGTTGCTACGATCGCGTATT